>ENA-OWXQ01000011-OWXQ01000011.1-human-gut-metagenome-genome-assembly--contig:-NODE-11-length-115611-cov-14.7488_pt1 | contig 115611 bp, 114 predicted proteins | sample MGYA00249246_ERZ652059 | MGnify/ENA primary metagenome ERZ652059 (study PRJEB26925, sample SAMN05827064) | human gut metagenome | biome: ENVO:2100002; feature: ENVO:00000062; material: ENVO:00002003...
CAGGCCCAGCTCGATGACAAAGGACGGTGTGCGCGATTTCATAGCGGCTGAATATCCCTTAAGCGAAAACTATGTGCATGGTTTGGCTGCGTTTGGGCCAAGATTAAAAAATTTCGAAAGCCCGCATTCCTCCCGGGACTCAAGCCCCGGGCTTCCTGCGGGAAATTCTGTGAACGGCGGGCGGCGTCCAGGCCAAAGGGAGAGCCCGGATTTTGCCAGCCGGTTTTTGTGCGTCTGCTAAAAACGCATTCTTATTGTGCGCAGGTAGTTTAAGGTGGTGCAAGGCGGTATAAGTTTTTCGTTCAAAATCAGGCGCAAGGCCTCGTCAATTTCTACTCGTCACTTTAAGGTAGTGTAAGGTAGTTCATTTCGTTGTAAAGTAAGGCTGGTGGAAAAACTGGTGGCAGAACTTCTTACCACCACCTCCCAGGAGGTCTACTTTATGGCGCGTCTCACACAAGCAAAACTTGCTTCTCTTCCCGATGGTCTCCATAACGACGGGTCGGTAGTCGGCCTTTATTACCGTGTCCGCGGTGAGTATCGCTCATGGGTCTTCCGGCGACAGATTGCCGGCAAGCGCATTGAACTCGGCATGGGCGGTGCGACAATGGATTTAGCCACTGCCCGGCGGGAAGCCTCAAAACTTCGGGCACTCTCCGCATACGATTTCTTGAAGCATCTTGAGGAGAAGGCTGCGGCCAAAGAGGAGGCGAAGAAGCAGGAGAAGGCGGCCAAGATTCCGACGTTCAAAGAAGCCGCCCTTCTATATAGAGCACATAAACTCGAAGTTGGGGACTGGACTGAGGGTACCGGTGCTGATCGGGACTTTACGTCTAACTGGAAAAACCACGTGTTCCCTGTGTTGGGTGATATGAAGATCGATCAGATTGTCCCGAAGGATATGGTACAGCTTCAGAAAAACCTACTCGATAAGCCCATTGTCTTTAACCGATGCCTTCGCTCAATCAAAGATACCTTCGATTGGATTTATGCCGAAGAGACCGATCGATGGATTAACCCGGCCGATAAGAACGGGCCATTAAAGCACCTCTTGGGAAAGAACGATATTGAAACTGAAAATTATGGCGCGGTAAACGCAGAGGACTTGCCTGACTTTATCAAGGAATTAACCGAGAATCCGAACGATAGTGCAAAACTCTTTTTATTCTCAATTTTGACCGCTACCCGTTCAAAGACGGCGCGTCTTGCTAAATGGGAAGACATTGATCTTAACGAGAAAGTATGGTGGATTAAGCGCATCGATCTAAAAATAAAATCTAACGGCGCTCTTATTGTTCCGTTATCAGATCAGGCAATTGATATTTTAAAAAGCGTTGGTATAAAAAAAGAAGGTTGGGTATTTGTGGGTGACAAGGGAAATCATTACTGTCAGCCAATATTCTCGGCACTAATTAAGAATGCGAATAAAGCCCGAAAAGCTGCAGGGTTGCCGATATGGATCGACAAAGCCCAGACAAAAGAGCGCGGAAAAAAAGATGATCCGATTATTCCCACTCAGCATGGCACGGCGCGAGGTACGTTCTGCACTTGGGCACTCTCGGACGAATACGACAACGATCAGCGCTTTGATTCGCTGGTGGTGGAACAGGCGCTGCACCACAAGATCGACAAGAAATACAACGGCGCTTACAACCGGAATAAGTACCTGCGCCGGCGGCGTGAGCTGATGCAGGCGTGGGCGGATTTTTGCTTTAGTAAAGTAAAAACAGACGGAGAATCTAAATGAAGTATCTTGCAATCGCCTTGGCGGCCGCGGCACTTTTGTCGGGGTGCTCGTGGACAGGGGAAATCTGTCGGGATTTTTATGTTGGAAATTCGAGTGTTAATCAATATAAAGAAGATTCTGTAGTTGGCCTTATCCCGATTAAAACTAAAGATGTTAAATATGGTCAGTCGGTGGATTATCGACTCGATGTAAATAATTTCATCTACGCGGTTCAGTCGGAATTTTTACAGCATTTTCGAAACGTTGTGGTAATTAAAAACGAGTCTGAATGCTCGGAGTGTGGATTATTTTCTCGTGCGTCAGCAGGCGTTTCAATAAATCAGAATGCAGAAACTTACCGGTCTTTCTTGCAGTGTGACTTTTACGATAGAAGCGGACAATTCTTAACTCGTCTTTCGAGTACGTCCAGTGGCGACGCTTCTCCTTCTGCGGCATTAAATCGAAAGACGGCTGTAAATGGTTTCCTGCTCGGTGCTTTGGCGGCGTCAACAATCAGCGACTATGGCGAATTCCTCAAAGAGGTGAGCGAGAACGCGATCTCAGAGGTTGTGAGCGAAGTTGGACGACAGATTCCAAATGATCCGAAATTAAATACTTCATTGGCGTTGCAGATGGCGGCTGCAAAGGCAGCGGAAGATGCCGAACAAGAGGAGGCGCGGAAGGAAGCAAAGAAGCGGCTTGCTGAAATGGATCGCTGCGTTCAACGAACCATTCGGTCGATTGATGATGGGATTTCGGATGCAACGACGATTGCTCAGGAAGCGGGCAGACAGTGCAGTTTGTTTGTTGAAAGAACGATCAGGACGCTGTGTGCTTCTGAAAAGTTTTCTAGTGAAGAATGCCAAATGCTCGCAGATAGGATGAACACGGAAGATTTCTTTGAAAAAAGATTTACGAGATTTATTTTAAATTACAGAATAAAAAAGAATTTTTAAAGGATGCGTAAATGTTTAAAAAGGTATTATTGGTAATTGGTGTAGCGTTCTTCGCTGGTTCTGTGTTTGCAAGCGTACACGTTGGCGGATATGTTCGGAAGAATGGGACTTATGTTGCTCCACATTTTCGAACGAATCCAAGTTACACACGGAACGATAATTGGTCTACTCGTGGAAATATTAACCCGTACACGGGGAAACGTGGTACAAAATCTCCTGATTACGGATATGGAACATCTCGCAGATATCGAGGATATTCTTATAAGCCATATTCTCGCCCGTCTTATAAATTCAAATATTAGAAAATCCCCTCCACCCTCTCGGATGGCGGGGACCATTTTCGTGACGCCGCGAAGATGCTTACTTCAGCGCCTTAATTCGCAAAGCAGTTGGAGAATCGGTGACGATCATCCAGGCATACGACGACGGGCGGGCGTCGCACTGTCTGTCTTGACGGAAATCCGACCCATTGCGGTTAAAAGCGCCGATGGCGAAGAAATTTATGGGGAGGCCTTCTTCACCGGGTTCGTCTGAGTACGCGGCATCGCACGCAAAAACGACGATGCAGCAGCTTGAACCTTTTCTGATTTCCGGGCGGCAGTCCATGTCGTACCATTTGCCTGGTTCGGGATTCTTGATGACTTTCATTTCGTAGCCCCATTAAAAAGATCGGGCTGAGGATTGAGCCCCGATACATTTTCCTCTTTCATCATGTCGTAGATGCCGCGCATTCCCAACATGGAAAAATAAAGTTGATCGCTGTCCTTTTGTTCGCCGGTCGTGGGATGCTTAAACGGCTTGATAACATCGAAAACCCATTTCTTGCCCCGGTACTTCGCGGTGCTCATCCACCGTTTGTTGTGTCGCTGGATGATGCCCCGGTTGAAGCAGTAATTGAAGAAGAAGGGGCGTTTGACGTTGAGGCGGCTCGCGACTTCTGTTCCTAAATACAGGTCGGTCGTGTCGGCGCAATCGTCGTAGAACCCGACTTTGTGCTTATCGGCCTCAATCTTGTTTTCGAGGCTCGCTGTCTTGTCGGAGAGTTTCTGGTTCTCAAGTTGCAGGGCTGCGTTTTTGTCGATGCTGTCTGCCAATTGGCGCAGTGCCTCAGAGTACGACGGAAGAGCCTGGGCCTTGCCATAGCTTCCTGTCTTCCGAATGGTCGGGAGGACTTCACCGCATACCCAGTCTTGGAATCGTTCGGCGGACTCAAGTTGAGACCGCATAATCAGGCGGTAGAGGTTTTGTTCGTTGATGAAAGAAGTGCTTTGTTTTCTACCGAGATTATCGATGGCCTCACGTTTCGTGATGCCATCTTTGCGGCAGTGCTTCCGGAGGGCTTCGCTCGGATTGCCGTAGCCGAGAGCCTTGCAAACATCGGCGGCGCAGAAAAGCGGTTCGCCGTTTTCAACGATGATGCGGATGTCGTAGGCTTCGAAAGCGAAGGTCTGGGTGAGTTCGTTTGTCATTTTCATTTCTCCGTCTCATTAACGAGGAGTTCGGCGCATTCGAGTATCGATGCGGCGGATTTGATGACGCTGAGAAGCCCGGCGGTGGAAAGCATCTGGCTATCGCTTTCGGCCGAATCGGCTGCGGCGATAAGGATGTTCTTTGCTTCAGAACACGACATAATCGCGTAGTCCTTGGCTTCGCCGGAGGTCAGCTGGTGTTTGATGAGCGCCGTGATGGCGAACGGGAGATTGAATGTTGACGGCTGCGTTTGAGCAGCACAGATCACTTGCATAGCAAGACTCCTAGAGAAAGTTGAAGGAGTCTCGCGCCCGGTTCCAAGCGGGTGAGCGAGACACTGCGGGTTGGAACTACCGCTCTCTAGGTCACGGCCACCGCGAAGGTGCCCGCAGGTCTCACTCGTCAAGAAGTGATACTCGCGCACAAAAAATCCGCTCATACGAACGTAAGGCGGTTGCGCGCCTAAAGAGTTCGGGGTTCCAAGCCCGGTTCGGTAGTTCAACCGAACGCGGGCATTATGCGCGGATTCCTGTGCGTTTGTCAACATCCGAGATCTCTCCGGAATCGCTCAAGGTCAGGTGCTGCAATGCGAAAGCCTTTCCCAAACTTGGTCGCCTTCAGGCGAATGTCGCTTTTGTACGCGCGGGCTTTACCCTTGTCGTAAAAGATTCCTTTGATCCAATTGCGCACGGTCTGTTCGCAGACTCGGAACATCTCAGCGACCTCTTTAACTGTGTACCAAACGGTCTGCATCTTTACTCCTCAGGCGGGGTACAAGTTGTACCCTGCCTCTTCAGTTGTTAGGCAGGTTCGGCGACGGGAGCGGGTTCTTCCTCTTCCGGAAGAATCTCGATGCCTACGCCCTTCTCGGTAGCGATCCCGTCGATCACGTCGGACGCGGTGACGGCTTCGCCGCGGTCGGTCTTCTCGTCAACTTCTACGGCGCGCTGCGCTTCGATGCTGACGGGGAGGAGCTTGAACAACCGGCGGATCACAGTCTTTTTCGCCATTTCGTCCCAGTGGGTGGCCCACGGGCCGTTCTTGCCGGCTTTCGACTGGTTGCGCACGGCTTCGATTTCAGCGCGGCTCATCACGTCAAACTGGAAGCCGCCGCCGACAAGACGGGCCACGGCGTAGACGTGGGTCACGGGGCCTCGGTCGGCCATAGCTGCAGGGACGTGCCGGCAGTCCTCGTGCAGGCCGAATTCGTAGTGGAACTCGTCGGACTCGTGCACGCAGTGAGCTGAGATCGAAACGATCTGTCCGGAACGGCGGGCGAGGTCGATCATGCCGCGGTAACCGATAATCAGCTGTGCATTCGGGCGACCGTCGGAAGCCTTGCCATTGCCGAAAGGGAGTAGGTAGCAGTGCCCCAGGGCTGAGCCGGGTTCAAGCCCCAGCTGAGCGCACTGCAGCACGCACCCGTAGAACGACGCCGGGGAACAATTGAGGAGCGCCGGCGTCTTGCGGCATTCGCTCATGACGATACGTGTCAGGCGTTCCGGGGTGAGGGACTTCGGCAGGGCCAAGGCCATTTGCTTCTGAAACGCTTTACCGGTCACCACGTCCAGCAGAGAGCCTTCGTTCGTGGCCTTGACGGCGACGGCCTTCTTAGCCGCAGCGGGGTTGACTTTTTCAAGGAGAGCGTCGGTAGTAGACATTATGTGTACCTTCTAAAATGGGCGGGGCTGGAAGCCCCTGCCCTGAGTGAGTGAAAAGGGATTGCGACTAAAACACCCGGAGAATCCGAGACGGCTCAGACCGTCCTGCGTACTTGGCCCAAAGTTCGGGGTCATCAGCCTTCAGCTGTTTGGCGTTGAACGTCGCGCGGGACTGAGACTTGAAGGTGGCTGCCTTCTCGCCACCGATGAGGATTCCTTCGTTTTCACCGATGAACCCTGCAATCTTGGTGGCGACGGCCTCCATCTGATCTTTGATGCTGGTGGCCTTGTCCTTCAGCTGGCGGTATTCGCCGATAGCGATGGCCGCTTCCGGAGTGGCTTCAACCATGGGGCCGACTTCCCGGCGGTACAGGTGCCGGATGTCGTCCAGGTCTTTCGGTTCCGGTGCCTTGCCTCCGAGGACGTTGTCGAACCAAAAAGCCCGCAGCGTGGAAACGATGGCGTTGATGGCGTCTTCGTTTCGGTCGACCTTGTACATACGGAAGTCGTTTCCTCCGATGAGGACGGCTACGTAGCAGACGTGAACCCCGGTGAGTCTCATGTACCACTGAACCTGCGTTTCGTAGTACAGCGGGATTTCGTGTTCGGTGACGATCTTTCCGGCCTTGATCTCGTCTTCCTGGGATTCGCCCCAGAGTCCGGACGCATAGGCGGACGCGGTCTTGCATTCCAGGATTGCGTCCGTCGTGATGAGCGCTTCGCCCTCCTTCGGATTTTTGGCCGGCCGCACGTTCTTCTGAATCTCCGGCATGACGACGGCGCGGTCGATGTTGGCCAGCATCCAGTCGCCTTCACCGTCGACGAACGTGTAGCCCACGCGCTGAACCTTCATGCCGGTGCGTTCCTGAAATTCCTTGGCGACGATGTCTTCCAGGATGGTGCCGAAGTGCATGGAATCCGTGGCCGGCTGTGGTTCGCCTTCGCCGCGTTTGTCATGCCACAGTTCTACCGGCGTGCGCCACGGGGAAAGCCCCAGGGCTGCAGCCACGTCAGAGCCTCCTATACCCTTGGTGCGCTGTTGCAGCCATTCTTCGCGGGCGAGTCCGGTGATGGGGATGAGTCTTGTCATTTTTTTTACCTATGCCGCTTCGCGGCTGTCTTCGTTGATTGCGTTGAGGTAGTTGGTCATGGGGGCCCTAGTCGAGGTTGAGTTCGTCCATCAGGCGGGAGAACTCGTCTTCTGTTAAGGCGTAGGAGTTCGATACTTCTCTGCGGCTTGCGTCGCTCACTGAAACGGTATGCAGCTCGGTGTAGACGAAGTAGCTTTGGCTGCCGCTCTCGAACACCAACACGCGTTCAAGCGGGTAGACGTTGAGCGGCTTCCAGGTGTTGGCGTCTCGGATCAAATCTTCGTTGTGGTTGCTGAGATCAATCATTTCTTTCTCCGGTAAGGCAGGGCGCTCACCTTCTCGTTTCTAGTAGCCTGGCAGAGATAGCAGCACGAGCATCGTGAGGATGAGTGCCGCGGCTGCCAGGACGTTTTCGAACCATTCGTTCATGCCAGCACCCACTGCAGAAGAACGATCAGGGCGGTGACGGCCGAGATGGCGATCAGCACTCTTGCCTGGGACCAAAAGCGGTCTTCTTCAATGTCGGCCAACTCGCCCATGCGAAAGACGAAGTCCAATGTCATGGCGTTACTCCTCCTCAACGTGCTCATGCAGATCGGAGACCGTCACCGGCGCGTACATGTATTCGTCGTGATCCGACACCACGATGCGGGCGTCCGCAGGGAACTGCTTCAGCGCCTCGATCATCTGAGCGACCGTCATTGACTTCTTGCCGGCGTCTTCGGCGCCGTACTCAGTCCGCTTGGGGTTCAAAACAATGGTCATCGGTGTCATTACAGTCATTTGCTTTCTCCTTCCCCCGGCGGGATGATTGAAGTGGTGCCTGCTACCCGGTAGGCGTTCTTCAATCACCCCTTTGGGAGAAATCTTTATGTCTGTTGAAACAAACCTTTCAAAAGCTGATCTGCTTTTCTTGGCGCTGGTCAGCGGCGGCGCTGTACAACTTGAGAAGATCGAACCGCAGTGGCACACGGATGAAGGTTCAAACCTTTATTACGTGCCGGAACTGAAGGTTCTCTATCGCAACCTCAGGAGCCTTCAGGAGCTTCATCAGCAGGTTCGCTCGATGGTGAAGCGTATGGATAAGGGTCAAGACGTTTTACGTTCTCTCGATACGTAGCTTCGATGCAGATCGCCGCCGTGACTTCCGAGACGGCGTCGTTTAACGCGTCGCAAAGCTGTTTGATGCGGTTAACATCAGCAGGCACGATCACGTCTGAGCGAATATCACCGAGTTCGTGGTAGATCGCGTAGGCGTGGTCTTCTGCCTTGCTGGCTGTCTTGCGCCGGCGCTCCTGCGCGTCGGTGTATTCGACCCAAGCGTTATGCGCCAACACAAATTCCTCGGCGGTCATCGTTTCAGGGTTAGGGGTGATGGTCATGTTGCCTCCTGGTGGTTTTGTTTAGATGAGTCCGAATTACTCATCTGCGTACCCGAAATTAAACCACATCACTAACCTGCTTGTCAACTATAAAAGATGACTTCAGGGTATTCTGGTTAGGTGACCGGTTTTTGATAGGAGTCAAAAAGGCAACAAAAAAGCCCGCAGTGCGCGGGCTTGAGATTTGATGAACAATGGAATTTTATTAGAGCGAGTGCGTGTTACAGCAGCCGACACACCGTCCAACTATCACGATGTTGGACGTGTCCCTCACTACCATCTTTTCATATTTTGGATTATCCGACAAAAAATATACTGATCCGTCAGGGTTCATCTGTATCCGATATATGAATGCCGAACCCTGATACGTCATGGCGTATATGCCGTTGGCGGTGAAAGTGTTTTGCGAGATGTCAACGACGACTGATCCGCCTTGGAGAATTTCTGGCTCCATGTTGTTCGATGGCGCAGAGAATAGCTTTAGCGCACTGGGCTTGGATGTGGAAAGAGCTTGTTCGTACAGCCAATCTTCTTTGCACTCCATCAGCCTGATTTTGCTCAATTCCTGAATGCGCATCAGGTTGTACTCTTTCCGCGCCTCAAGCGCTGTAATGCGCACGTACCCCGTAGCTTCAGGCGTTTCCGCTGCAACTACAAAATTTGGCGCTTCCTTATCCAGGCTTTGCAGGGGAAGCCCCAGTTTATGTTCTATGTCACGAGCGATCTTTGAGCCAAAGGACTTGGTGCCGTTGAGCATACTGCTTATTTGTTGGACGCTCTTTTGAGTCTTCCTGGCAACAGCAGCGGCTCCACCTAACTCATCGGCGATACGTCGCAGATTAACCCGGCGACGAGCTGTCAGTTCATCATCAACCATTATTTGTCCTCCTCTTAGTCCGGCTAGGTCAAATTATGGGTTAGATTGTCGCGCAAAGTCTAGGAAAGTTTTGACCCGTATTGGTTGACTTTTGGGGAATGTATGGGGTAGTATTCCAGTACCCATAATTGAACTAAAACGGAGTAGCTCTCATGCTTCCCTCTGCATCGCAGTATTTCCGCTCCCTTGCGTCGGTCGAGAAAAAGGCCATTTGCAAAAAGTGCGGGATCAAACTCAACTACTTTTACAACATCGTCAACCACCCGGAACGTCGTGTGTCCGTCACGCTTGCTTGCAAACTCGAAGAGGCAACGCGCCGGCAGGTTTCCCGTCGGGCGATTCTTCCTCAGATCGATTGGGAACTCATTGAAAGCACGGGCAAGTAGCCGGGAGGCTCGCCATGAACTACGTTCAGTTTCACGTAGGTGACTGGGATTCGAGCACGCGACTTTTGTCGCCACTCGAAAAGGGTGTCTACATAGATTTGTTGATGCTCTACTACTCAGTCGAGCGTCCGCTTATGCGTTCGGAATGCGAACGCATCTCCCGAGCATATGCGCCGGAAGAGAAAGCCGCACTGGAATATGTGCTTGACCGCTTTTTCCATCGTGAAGGTGACGTTTATGCGCATCGCCGGTGCGATGAAGAGATTGCCAAGGCCGCGGAGAAGTCCGAGAAGGCCGCGAAGTCTGCTCAAGCCCGATGGAATAAGGGCTCAAGGGGAAAGAAAGCCTCAGACGCAAATGCAAGCGACATGCAAAACGGATGCACTTGCAATGCGGACGCAGATGCGAACGGAATGCAAACGCATAGCGAACGCAATGCGGACGCAATGCTAACCAATAACCAAGAACCAATAACCAACAAAGAGACAGAAAGAAAGAAGAAAGAAAAGCGGCAGGCAATCACGCACGCATTCAACCTCGACACCCTGCCCGAAGACTGGCGGACGTTTTGCGAGCAGCTTCGGCCTGACCTCAACCCCGACACGGTCTTTGCCAGCTTCTCGGGCTACTACCGGATCGGCAAGGGCAAGGACACCATGCGTAGCGGGAAGGGATGGAATCAATCGTGGCTCAACTGGGTCAAGCGCGAGAAAGAAATCACATCGAGAAAGCCCGCGGGATCAACCGCACACCAACAACCTGAAGTTTTTGACGAGGCCTACTACGAGGGATCAATGAATCCGGACGGTACGGCCAATTGGGGGTAAGCAACCATGCAGACATTTTCAGCCATCATCGAATCGTCGCAGGACGCAGTCCCTCTGCCGATCCGCAGGGGCGCCGTTTTGAACTGCGCAATTCACGGACCGTATAACGGTATTCAGACCGTTTTGGGCGGGCAGGTCGTGTGTGAGTCTCAGTGTCCTGAGTGCGCACTGATCGAACGTAAACGCCGCCAGGCAGAGCGTGAGGCCTACGAAAAGGCTCAGAAAGCGGCCGAAGCCCGCGACCGCATCGAGGAGGCATTACGGCGCTCCTGCATCCCGGCCGAATACCGCACCAAAACATTCTCGAACTTTCTGGCCGAGACGAAAAACCAACAAGGCGCGCTGGACCTCGCCTGCCGGTTCGTGCGCGGTTGGGAAAAGGCGAAAGATACCGGCTACGGACTCTTTTTCTTCGGTAACCCGGGGACCGGCAAAAGTCATTTGGCGTGCGCCATTCTTCATGCCCTTTTGCCGCGGTCAGAAGGCGTCTATACGCGCGCTACAGACATCATCCAATACGTCCGTAGCACCTGGAGCGGAAAAAGCGACAGAACAAGTTTTGACGCAATTCGGCTTTTCTCGGAGGTCTCCCTGCTTGTGATTGATGAGGTCGGTGTCCAGGCCGGCACCGAAAACGAGAAGCAGATTCTTTTTTCGATCATCGACAGCCGGATTTCAGAAAACCGCCCGACGATTTTCCTCTCGAATCTGCGCCCGGCAGACCTTAACAACGTTCTCGGCCCGCGCCTTGTGGACCGCATCCGCGGCAAGTGCGTCGCTTATCAGTTTTTAGGCAACTCAATGCGCCGGCCGCTTTCGGCTGACGTTTTCGGAGAGGCGGCATGAGCACCGAAACTTTTCTTGATCCTAACGCGGATCGGATTTTGTGCGACGTTTTGTGCGACGTCTTTGTCAGAGAAAAAGTACTCGGGCTGAAAGCCGTGGTGTACGCCTCTTGGCACGTCGTTGTTATCAGCATTCCGGCGTACGTGCAGGAGCCGCCTCTCGTCTGGGTTGGGCTCGCTGAGGGCGAACGCAGACTGTGGCCGGTTCCGGCGGACTGGCGCATGACAGCAAAGGACTGCGAAAAGGTCGCTGTGGAATTTATCGAAAAACTCAAAAAGGAGGGATTGGCATGAGCAACCCGAAGCACGTGCAGTTGAAGCCTGAGGACGCCGCAAAGATCGTGGAAGTTCTCGCGGATGTTGAAACAACTGCGCCGCGATATTTCAAAAAACAAGGTTTGTCTTTGCAGTTGATGCGGCTGAAGAGGGAAGTCCGTCGCGTTCACGCGCAGTACGAAAGGGAGGATGAGGAATGATGAAAACGCCTACCGGAGTTTCACGCGCTGTCGCAGAGAAGCTGACTCGCGCTTATAAGGTCGGCCACGACGTAGGCCTGAAGGGCTCAGCGCCGTCAGTCGAGGCTGCACAGTACAAGACGAAATTAGAGCAGCAGTATTTCTGGCTGGGCGTCTGCGACGCTCAGGTCGAAAAGAACCACAGGGAGGACGAAGAATGAAGCCCGCAATGAAACGTCTATACGCCAAAGGGCGGCTGAGGCCCGGTGAGATGAACGCGACTGAATCCGCCTACGCGGCTTTTCTAAAGGCAGAACAGCAGGCGGGGCGCATTGAGAAGTTTTGGTTCGAGTCAATGAAAGTCAAGATTGCCGCCGGGAAGTGCTGGTACACGCCCGACTTCATGGTGCTCCGGCCAAACGGTGAAATTGAACTTCACGAGGTCAAAGGGACGCTCGCCGTGTTTCAGGACGACGCCCGGGTAAAGGTGAAGGTTGCTGCGTCTCAGTACCCGTTCCGGATGTTTGTGGTCTTCCCAAAGGCGAAGCGTCAGGGGTGCGGGTGGAACATAGAGGAGTTTTAAATGAATGAATCCATCGGAGTTAGCACTGTTCTCCCGCCCGTGGCTGCAGCTCTCCTTGTTTCAGCTGCCGATCATGCCCGAACGCTCCCCGTCGGAAGCCTGCAACGCGCCAAGATCATCGCCACGGCCGAAACCAAAGCACGCAACCTGTGCCCGTACGCATACCGTCGTGACGATGATTGCGACAGTAGCCGACAACGGCGCGGTTATCGGTGAGGATCATTGGAACGCGAAGTACCTGGATTCGGATATTGAGCACGCCATAGAGCTGAGGCAGGAGGGCTACACCTTCCGGGAAATTAGCCTGATGCTGGATATGCCGATTCGGACAATCCGGAGTTATGTGGATGGCTCCCGGCGCTGTCAATCGGTCGCCGGGTGGAAAAAGATCAAGAGGAGCGTATGACGGAAAAGAAACTGACGGTGAAGCAGCAGAAGTTTGCGAAGGCCGCCGCCGCTTCGAAGTCAGCGACTGAGGCGGCGATTAAGGCCGGATATTCGAAAAAGACGGCCCGGTCGATTGCAAGCGAAAACCTGACAAAACCTAACATTCAAAAGGCCGTAGAGGAAGAGATCGACCGCGCCGCGGAAGCCGCCGGCGTCAACCCCGAGTACGTCTACCGAAAGCTGAAACAGATCATTGAAGTCAATACTCAGCTGATAGCGGACGGAGACGATGATGAACAAACGCTCGACAAGGACGGCAAACAGGTTTGGGTCATGGTCGATCCACTGGCCGCGAATCAGGCCGCCAAAACGCTCGGGGGCTTTCTCAAGATGGGTAAAGACAAGGCTGAAGAGGCTAAGGACGAAGCCCTTACGTCTTTGGCTGAGATTCTGCGGGAGAGAATAGGTGCCCTCAAGTAAGACGAAAAAGAAAGAGGCGGACGCCTTTTTGGTGCTGGATCGTATTGATCTCGACACGCCGGCGGGCGTCAATCAGGCTCTTGTGGAGGTTGCCGCGCAGACTTCAAAGGACCCTCTGAAGTTCGTCCAGATTGCCTTCCCGTGGGGCAAAGATACCCTCGCCGGATGGGACGGTCCGGACGTGTGGCAGGTGGATGTGCTCACGAGTATGAGGGACTATCTGCAACGTGAGGATGAGGAGGGGGCCATTTCCGCCTACCTGGATGCGACGGCGGCCGGGCACGGTGTGGGAAAGTCCGCTCTCGTGGCTTGGATCACGCTGTGGAGCATGGCGACGTTCCCGGATACCCGCGGCATCGTCACGGCCAACACCGACACCCAGCTGCGCACTAAGACGTTTGCCGAAGTGACGAAGTGGTTCAATCTCTGCCTCTTCAAGTCGTGGTTCCGCATCTCGGCGACGTGCGTCTGTAGCCGACAGAAGGATCATGACAAGACGTGGCGCTTTGACGCGATCCCGTGGTCTGAGTCGCGTCCCGAAGGCTTTGCCGGGCTACACAACGCCCGAAAGCGCATCATGGTGATTTTCGATGAAGCCTCGGCCATTGCCGACATAATCTGGGAAGTCGTCGAAGGTGCCATGACCGATAAGGACACTCAGATTTTTTGGATGGTTTTCGGCAACCCGACGCGAAACACCGGGCGCTTCTACGAGTGCTTTAACAAGTACCGGCACCGTTGGGTGCATCGTCATGTTGATGGGCGGACGGCTATCGGAACGGACAAGAAGAAGATTGCGACGTGGATTCAGGACTACGGCATCGACTCTGACTTTGTGCGGGTTCGCGTTCTGGGGCAGTTCCCGTCGGCGTCTTCGCTGCAGTTTATCCCGCGTGCCATAGTCGATGAGGCGATGCAACGACAGTTGGAGCACTGTTCATACTATCGACAGGTGGTGATTCTTGGTGTGGACGTGGCGCGGTTCGGTGACGACGCGTCTGTCATCTGTTGCAGGATCGGGACCGATGCCCGGTCTTATCCGGCAAAAGAGTTCCGCGACCTGGACGGTTGGGAGTTGGCGGCGAAGATTGCTGAGGTCTACAACGAATTCCGACAGAAGGGCGCCCGAAAGGTTGTTATCAATGTGGACGCCGGCGGCGTGGGGGCGTCCCCGATTGACTGGCTGCGGCATAACGGTTATCCGGTGAACTCCATCAACTTCGGTGGCGGGGCAACGAATACCGAACGCTACAAGAATCTTCGAGCGGAAATGTGGGGGCGTGGTCGCGAATGGCTGAAGGCCGGCGGCTGTATCGAGCAGAACGACGATCTTGTGACGGACTTGACAGGGGTTGAGTACGGCTATACGCCGACGAATCAAATTCTGCTCGAAAGCAAAGAGAGTATGAAGGATCGCGGTCTGTCGTCCCCAGATCATGCGGACGCGCTGATGCTCACGTTTGCCGTTCAAATGAATGAGTACCTGTCGGAGATGGAGCACGCTCAGCCGCGTAACGGTCGTCTGGGGGCGCATACCGTTCGGGACCCGTATGCGTGATGTGCGCGTAGCCTGGTGAACGCTGTTGACAATGCCTCTCATCTTTGAGGGGCTTTTTATGGCTGTAGGAAACGTAAAACGATTAGCAGGGCCTTTTACCGGGGCCGGGACAAAGATTCTTCCGTTTGGCTTCAAGATTTTTGAGCCGACGGACGTATTTGTCGCCCTGGCAGAAAAAGAGAATGATCCTCCGAAAAATTTGGAATACAACGCGGATTACTCCGTGGAAATGAACCAAGATCAGGAGGCTACGCCCGGTGGTACGGTGACTCTGACGAATGCCCTGAATGAAACGCAGATCGTATCGGTTGGGACGGACATTCCCTACACGCAGACCACTCAGCTCACGAATTACATCCGCTTTCCGCCGGAAACGATAAACACGGCGCTTGACAGAACGGTCGTGCAAATTCAGCAGCTTGTCGAGCAAGTCAGCCGCGCGCTCATCACAGACCCCACGGACACGATCACCCCTCGTCAGCTGCGCGATAAGTTGCTCGCCGCGGTGGACGACGCTATCGCTGCAGCCGGGGCGTCCAAGGAAACGCTTGCCGCCTGCGAAGCCATCAAGGGCTTGATCGAACGTTACTCGTGGGATATCCCCCACCTGGTGAACTCCCTTGAAGAGGTCGAGGCTTATCCCTACGACGGGTACTTCTGGGTCAAGGGCTACGGCAATCCGGGCAACGCCGGGGAGGATATTTCCAATCGGTTAGTGGGCGGATTGACTTTAGCCCGCTATGCCGGAGTCCGTGGTTTTGGCGCGGTAGGCAACGGGACGCACGATGACACCAACTCCGTGCAAAAAATGATTACAGCTGTCGGGTATGCCTATTTTCCGCCTGGGCGCTATTTGCTCAGCACAACAACGATAGACGCGCCTGTATATTTTGGAGCGGGAGCCGCGGTTATTTCCGCGGACGGGGCAACTGTTTCTTTTCGGGGCAGTATCGATTCCCCTCGTCAGTATATTTTTCAAGGAAATGGAAAATATGATTTGGGGAACGATGCAAATAGTGGGGAAAATGCCCGGCAAATACATACTGCATGGTTTGGCGCTTCCCCGAGTGCTACTGCTTCTGACGATCAAACCGCCTTAATTCAGAAAGCATGTGATTCCTTTGGTAATGGCCGAGAAGGGGTTGTGATTCTTGACGTAGGTAATTATTACGTCAGCTCAACAATCAAAGTATCACGCGGTATTTGGATTAAGGGACAAGGTTCCCGGCGCACGGTGTTTCGTTCTGAGTCCGATGGGTATCCCATATTTCAAACAATCGAGCAAGGGTGTCGATTTACGGGGCTTCAATTTGAACCCTCTGCTATCACGAAACGGCTGTCGCCTTTCATTCAGCTAGACCATTCGACCTGCGAGGTAGATGATATTCGAGCTAAAGCAGCGTCAGGCGTGGTCGTAAATAATACCCAATGTGTGGTAAGCAATGTCGGCGGGGTTTCTGGTGTTGATTTAGGAGAAGATTCTGCTTTGGTTCGAGTAATGGCCGACGGATGCACCCTTCGAAATATTTATGCGGATACCTCTAATACTGGCTTTGGCTCTTTGGTGTGTCTTGACAGCAGTGTCCGCAGCGTAGGAAATACTCTTATTGACGGCGTTAAATGCAATATGCCGGGAATCCCTGTATTAGTGAAAGGTAACGGAAACAGTATTGTCAACACGTTAATCTCAAATATTCGCTCAGCTGTCTATTTGTCGGCGACGAAGAATTCTCCTGCGGCTGTGCGGGTTGTCAATGACGGTGCGGCGCCTATTCGCGCTATACAGATTACAGGGGTTCAGGCCCTGTCGAAGTGTGATTACATTGTCAGTATTGAGCAAAATGGAACTTCTTCAACATCGGATATTCATTTGTCCAATATCTGTAATGCCAATCAGAAAACTGGAATTCGATTCAAGCAAACGGCAGGTTTTCTGACGCACATTATTGTTTCCGATACGGTCGATGTTAAATCCGCGGAAACGCCGTACGAAATTATTGGAAACGTAACAGATTTAGCAATTGCCCCTACGGCATTAGGAAATGCGCGTCCGCCGACAACCTACGATCTCACGATTGACGATGACAGTGTCCAAGTGATTCATCTTGGGCGAAGCATTTTTACTGGTTTTATCTTGATTTCGTCGGGATATTCGCACTATGGGTTTTATTTGTTACGTGCCGCGTCAACGGTGCCGACACTGACAAAAATCTTTGCGACAGATTCCTTTAGCGCCATGGTGGGTGTGACGCCTACAGGTACGACCGGGACGGACACGAAGATCACGGTTGCGGTAAACGGTACCGATGTTTATTTAGAAAATCGTTTGGGCAGTACGCAGCGTGTTTCATGCACGATCTTTACAGGGATTCAATAATGACAATCCAATACCATTCCGGCGTCGCCCTCGCCAAGAAGAAGGGCAAGGATATTCACATTGTGGAAACGCCCACAGGCATCGGGGATATGTTGCCGGTGGCCGCGGCCGGTACCGTCTACCCGCGTCAGCTCCGGTATCGCTTCGCGGACGTCGTCAATGTGAAGGATTTTGGAGCTGTTGGCGATGGCCACCATGATGACACCGAAGCTATTCAAAAAGCTATTAATGTTAGTGTTATTAAGAAAGCCTCCTGTTTTATCCCTTCAGGCGACTATCTCATTAGCAAAGATATATATCTCCCTTCAAACTGTGGTGTATACGGCGCCGGAAGAAACGCTACAAAAATCCATGTTTCTCAATCTGCGCCAATTGTAACTGACGGCTTTTGCAACAAAGGCCGATATGAAGCCAAATACAACAACATTCCACAAACTGAATACGATGAAAACATCAGTTTGTCGGGTATGTCTATTTATATGTATGGCTGGGATCGTGCCGAGCAAACTGATGATAGCTATGGAGGATGCGGAGTAAAACTTGCTGGCGTAAAAGACGCCAACGTTTTCTACGTTACTGTCTATGATCCAGTTTTACACGGCTTTGACTGCGCCACGTTTGAGCTAAAGAACAACTACTCTGTAGGGCACTTTAACTACGACGCCGTTAGCGGGGGTTGCGAGCGCATTCGTTTCTTCCAAACCGCTACACATAACCCGGTTGTTGATGATGGACTGACTACGCATTTTGCGCGCAATGTTTTTATTTCAAATCACACATCCATCTATGATCGTGAAGGCGTAACCATTCAGTATCATCAGCATGGTATTGAGTTGGACGGAGGCAACGATGGCGTAGTTGTTTCGGATTGCTACTCCTATGGCTTCGGAGCGGGATATGCAGCTGGAGGTCATCACGAAGAACCTCCTGCAAGAAATTTAACCTTTTCAAACTGTATAGCAGAATGTTGTGCTATTGGTTTGACACTTGAAAATAATCCAACTGAAATTTCAGTAGAAGAACGCGCTGAGAAAACGTGTGCTAGAAATGTACAGATTAAAAATCTGACATTGCGAAATCTGTATTACAACACTTCAGGACTCACCGGAAGAATCGAGCCGCTTATCGTTTTGGGATACGCAAACGTTAGTGTCGATGGTGTTCTTATCCAAGGTGTTGATGCTAGACATGTAACTGAATATGGCGTTCAATGTTCGCTTAATAGCTATTACTCGAATTATAAAAATATTTCGTTTGTTGATTTTGTAATTGACAGTGAAATATCCGAATACTACGGAGTAATTAAGTTTTATAGCACGAACGCAACAGCTATCCATAATCGACTTGAAAACATTTTCTTTGATAACGTTAAAAACTATCAATATCTTATTCGAGATGAAGTTGGTGGTTTGGATTCGATTATCAACTGTCAGGTAAATAAACAAACCGGACTAACTCGCGGAATATACTCAGTTAATCCTAATTTGATCCTGCAAGATATTGATATACCCGGTGTTAGTAATGGCGTTCAGGGAGGTTCAGTAAGAAACATCAACAGCAGAAACGCCTTTGTTAACGGCATGGACACCTGCCAGTCTCTTACGTCAAGCTTTATAGGTAAAAAACGCCCACACATCAGTTTAGGTGAAGGGTATTTATCAAACGGCGGACATATCGGGTACAAGGGGCGGCAATTTTTTATCGGTACGTGGGACGATGATACTCAGTCCTTTGCCTGCAAAGCTTACTTAAACGCTTCGTATGCGCTATGTCCTGGTAACGACAATACCCAAGCGATTGGGGCTGCGGCGACTCGATGGGAGCAGCTATATGCCGGTACGGGGTCAATCAACACCTCTGACGCCCGCTGCAAAGAGAACATCACCGCGCCTGACGACGCCCTCATGCGTGCCTGGGGCAAGGTGGGGTTCAAGGTCTTTCAGTTCAAAGACGCGGTCGAGAAGAAGGGCGGCGACGCACGAATCCACGTCGGCGTGATCGCCCAGCAAGTCATCGAGGCTTTCAAGTCCGAAGGTCTGGACGCAACTCGTTACGGTCTTCTCTGCTACGACAAATGGGATGACGAATACGAAGACGTAGAGGTTGTCGATACGCCAGAGGTCGTCGCAGAAGACGGTACCGTCACGCCTGCCCAGACTCACGTTGAGCATCGTCTCGTGACTCCTGCGGGCGATCGCTACGGCATCCGCTATGAAGAGGCTCTTGCACTTGAAGCCGCTTACCAGAGATGGCGCCTGGCGCAGATTGAGGCGCGGCTGTAACAGAACCCCGGGAAACCGGGGTTTTTCGTGCGCGTACTTCCTGATTCTGCGCCGATCATGCTGGCATAGGAGGCGCTATGGAAGTACGTAGAACGACTTGGGCGGAAACGTTCGCCCGTCCGGAATTTCAGCAGATTATCAAGGACTACGCAGACGAAAGCGGAAGTCCTTTCATGCGTGGCGCACCGAATCCCGATGAGTACATTGCGGCCGAAAAGGCAGGGGCTTTTATCCCGGTTGGTGTTTTTGACGGCGGACGCATTGTCGGCGGGGTCAATATCATGATCCATCGCATCCCGCACTATCAGGAAGTGCTCGCGTCCGTGGAATCCATCTTTCTCGCCAAAGAGCACCGACAGGGCACGGCGGGACTGCGGCTTCTGCGTGAGGCCGAGAAGGTGGCTCGTGAGGCAGGTGCTCAGGTCTTGATGGTGGGGACGCGCTGTGGGTCTAGGTTTGAGGAACTGTGCCGGCGCCTCTATACGCCCGTCAACACGGTTTTCCAGGTGCAGTTATGACGGCGGCACTGCAATCTCGCGGCGAACTGCCTCCGACAACGGCGGCAGGGATTGCCGAAGTGAAAGCCCTTGAGGCGTTCAACGAAACGATGCCGCCGGCGGACGTGCCGACGGATCACTTTATCCACGCCGGCTGCTACGTGCGGACGTGCCGAATCGCGGCCGGGGCGCTGCTTACCTCGGCCCTTATCAAGGTGCCGACGGTGATCATCATCAGCGGCGATGTGGTGATTCGCACGGATGGCGAGTCTCATCGGGTGACGGGCTACACGGTACTACGGGGCATGGCAGGGCGCAAGGTGGCCTATCACGCGCTTCAAGACACGGTTATCACCATGATTTATGCGACTCAGAAAGCGGTCCCGGAAGACTGTGAACCTGAGTTTACGGACGAATACGAACATCTTCTCACTCGGAGGAAATAACAATGTCAGGTGCAACAACGGCGGCAATGGTTGGTATGGCGGCAGTGGCTGCGGCGGGTACGGCCGCTTCGATGTACTCAGCCAATAAGCAGGCGAAAGCACAAGATCGCGCAACGCGTCAGGCGGAAGAGAACGCTAAAAAGCAGGCGGAACAGTCCGCGCAGGCTACCCGGCGCCAGCAACAGAATCGGGCGGACGTGTCCGGCATTCTCTCGATGAATCAGGACGGCGGTTTGTCCGGCGGGTCTACGCTTCTGTCCGGGGCCGGCGGCGTCAATAAGAATCAGATGAGCTTAGGCGGTGGTTCTACGTTGGGGTAAGCCATGAGCGACGGTAAGGACTTACGTGAAACAATCCTGCGGCGCTGGGTGGTGCTCTGCAATGAGCGTGAGCCATACGAATCTCAGTGGCTTGAGATTTCACGCCACATAACGCCGGCAAGTGGGCGTTTCCTGGGGACGGATGTTAAGAATCAGTCCCGTAGTCGGTGGAACAAAATCTACGACAATGCGGCGACGTACGCGGCGACGATTCTGTCGTCCGGGCTACAGTCGGGGATGAACGATCCTTCGACGCAGTGGTTCGCGCTCACGACGGGAACGCCTGATTTGGACGAAAGCCACGAGGTCAAAGTTTATCTCGACCGTGTGCAGCGCATTTTGGAAATGGCGTTTGAAAGCACAAACGTCTATCAGGCGTTGCACCACGGTTGGCGTGAGGTCGGGGTCTACGGAACGTGCGCCATGATTATCGTGGAGGACGCGAAGGCTGGCTTCCACTGCTATCCGTTGGTCTGCGGTGAGTACTGCATTGGCGTAGATGCCTGTAATCGTCCTAATACGGTTTACCGTCGTTTCTCTATGACGGCGGCGCAGATGATTGAGCAGTATGGCCGTGCCAAGTGTTCTAAGGCCGTGCGGGACGCGTACGATCAGGGCCGCCCGGATAAGTCCTTCAAGTGCATTCATGCCATTGAGCCGCGCTTTGACCGTGACCGCACAAAGAAAGACAATCTCAATATGCCGTGGCGGATGGTGGTGTTGCAGATTGACTGCGACGAAGGCGAAGACGGAATTCTCCAGGAGTCAGGCTACAACGAATTTCCGGCGGTGGTGGGACGCTGGGGTGCGAACGCTTCAGACGTTTATTCCGAAGAAGCCCCCGGCATCATTGCTATCGGCGATACAAAACAGCTGCATCACGAGTGCCTGCAGAAGGGGAACGCCATTGATTACGCGGTGAACCCACCGTTGATCTTCCCGGTATCCGCGAAGGAATCGGAACTTGATTTCCTGCCTGGCGGCCGAAACTTCATTGATATGCCGTCTCAGGCGAATCAGGTGCAGAGTGCTTGGGCGGTTAGGCCTGATCTCACGGCCCTGGCGGCGGATATGCAGGATATTCGTCAGCGCATCAATCAGGCGTTCTGTGTCGACATGTTCCTCATGGTGTCGTCCGCGAACAAGCATCAGATGACGGCTGAAGAAGTGGCGCGGCGCAATGAGGAAAAGTTGATGCTCCTGGGGCCGGTGCTGTCCCGTCTCAATAACGAGGTGCTGAAGTCCCTCATTGAACGAGCTTTCAACATCCTCGCCCGTGCCGGACAATTGCCGCCGGCGCCTCCGGAACTGCAGGGGCAACAGCTGAAAATCCGCTACATGTCGATGTTGAGCCGGGCGCAACGCTCGCTGCGGGCCAATAGCCTCGATCAGTACCTGATGCGTATCGGCAATCTCGCTCAGTACGACAATCGGGTGATAAAGAAGATTGATCCCTTCGCGGCGGCCGACGAATACGCCGATTACCTCAGCGTGGCTCCGTCGGTAGTGGTGCCGACTGAGCAGGCGATGCAGGCCGTGGAAGCAGAGAATCAGGCGATGCAGCAGCAGGCTCAGCAAGCCCAGATGGCTCAGGGCGTGGACTCTCTCGCCAAACTCGGCAAGGTGCCGGCAGACGGCTCCACGATGGCCGGAAAGGTGGTGCAAGGCATGATGGCGGCGCAACAGTAACGAATCTCTCCTGAGAACCGTGGGCGGTCTTATGTCGCCGCCTTTTCCCCCTGCGCGTATGCGCCCTGACCTGTCTTAGGGTGCGGACAATCAGGGGGATTTTTTATGGCAACAACTCCGACAACTTCAGAAAGCACCGGGCTCACGCCGGCTCAGGCAGGGTACGGGGCGTTATGGCTCCAGGCCGCGGCGGGCCTTGTGAGCGCTTTAGGCGGCATGAGCGTTACCCGGCATCAGAACTCTATCGCGAAGGCTCAGGCCAATATTGCCCGAATCAATGCGCAGTCCATGGAACTGCAGGCGCAGGCTGTCTTGCGGGCTAATGAGTCCGCGACAGTGCGAAAGACGATGGAAGCCGGGCAGGTGAAGTCGGCTCAGCGGGCGGCCTTGGCGGCGAACGGCGTGGCAGTAGGCGAAGGTTCGGCAGCAGAAGTGCAGGCTTCGACTGATATTGTCAAAGAAATGGACAAGAATCAGATGAAGGAGAATGCCGTCCGGAACGCCTGGGGCTACCGGATGCAGGCGGCGAACTACGAGGGGCAGGCGCTGATGGCGGAAGCCTCAAAGCAGAGCGTTGGTCTGAACTTCGCTACGTCCATTCTCAATACGGCGTCTCAGGTCGGCAGTAATTACATGCTCATGTCCGCCAACGGCTTCAAGGATGCCGGCAATGGGACGCAGACTGCTCAGCCGGGCGGCTCCCTCACGCTCAAAAAGATGCCGACTATCGAAGTGGGTGGCGCAAAGATTCCGATGCTGGGTAGCACTCAGGCGGCGCCGACGTTCCAGTACGGCGTCTTCAACGGCGTCAGACTCTATTAGGAGAAGGCACGATGCCGATGGTTCCGATGTATCAGGGCGGCGTGCCGTCCGTTGTGGATTCCGGACAGACAGGGCGGCAGGTGGCCCAACTTCCGAATCAGACGATTAACTACGCGAAGTTGATGCAGGATGCACAACAGCCCTTGCAGGACTTTGCGAACAATGCCGGTAAGGCGCTTCAGACGATTGCCGCACGGAATATCAAGGCGGAAAGCGACGAGGCCGAAATGAAGTACATGGAGGCGGTGCAGACGCGCCTCTATGATCCGGAAGCCGGCTACTTCAATCAGAAGGGTAAGAATGCCGTAGACGCCTACGACGGCGCGATGCAGGGGCTCAAGAAGGATGCCGACGACATTCTCGGCAGTTTGTCGCCTTGGGCCCGTGAGGCGGTGCAGTCCCGCATTCAGGATCGTCTCCGGTCGGCTCAGGGGCAGTCTATGCAGTGGATGAGCCGTCAGCGGGACGCCTGGCACATCGGAACGTCTAAAGCCCGTATTGATTCGCTTGTGGAAAGCATCGGGCAGAACTACGGCAACAAAGACTACTGCGGCGCGTCCTATCAAAGCCTTGACGATGAAATCACGGCCCTTGCCAAAATGCAGGGTCTTGGTGAGGAACAGACGAAAGCCTTGCGCGATGGTTACTGGGATATGGCTCAGGCTCAGCGCTATAACACGTGGGGGCAGGATGACGCTGTGGCGGCCTTGACGGACTTTCAGAACAACCGTGGCTCCATCGGCAATGACGTGGCGGCCAAGATCGGGACTCAGCTGTGGCAACAGGCCAAACAACCGCTCGCGATGATGCTCGCCGGCTCCGTCGGCGAAACAATGCTGAACAAGAAAGACTTCATCAAAGAGTCCCTGAAGCCTGGGCATCGTACCGGCATTCCGGCGATTGATGGGCTCAATCAGGCGCAGAAGGTGGAGCTTTTCTCGGCCGCCTATTCCTATGCGGCACAGAACCGGGCGGCGGCTCAGGCGGATTTGCGGACGGCGGTGCAGAACTCAGTGAAGACGGCGGCAGATCGGGGCTATGACGAGAACGAATTGTCCGAAGAGGATTTCGTCAGGGCGTTTGGCGAGAAAGCAGGCAAAGAACGCTACAACGATTACAAGGCGGCCTTCGATACGAATACGGCGGTCTATGCCTATCAGTTCATGGACAATGAGCAGATTCAGCATGACCTCGCAAATGCGAAGCCGGTTCCGGGTTCTCCGTCCTATGCCGATGACCGCAAGCTGTATGACGCTCGTGTGAAGGCGGCTCAGGAAATTGTGAAACTCCGGGCTGCGGACCCGGTGGGTGCGGCCATTGACACAAAACAATTTGGCTATGAACCGTTGAATTTTGAAGCCCCGGACAAGATGATGGCTCAGCTTGGCGAACGCGTGGCTCAGGCTGAGAGCGTTGCAAGAGATTGGGGTGGGGCGCCTCGCATTCTCTCTAAAGATGAGTCGGCGCGGCTGGTGACGGCGCTCAATGCAGCGGACGTGGATGGCAAGGTGGGGCTCTTAGCTCAGATTGCAAACGCTGTGGGGCCGAACGGCATCCGGATGGTGTCGGATCAGCTGAAGGCGAGTGACAAAAAGTACGCCGTGGCGATGGCGGGGTTCGATATAACGCCTGGTGACGGCGGTATGACTTCCGGCGAAATGTACCTTCGGGGACTGCAGCTCATTGCCGAAAAGCAGATCAAAGATGATCCGGCAGTGGAAACCGGCAATGTGGCACGGCTTTATGCGGAGATCAACCCGGACAACGATGGGACGCAGGGACTGTTCAAGTCGGATGCGGCTAGGGCCGATACGGTGGAATTGGCGCGCGGTATCTTGGCCTATCAGCAATGGGCGGATTCCGGAAGCATTGAAGGTGCCATAGCAGCGGCCGTCGGTGGCGATGTTGAAGCGTACAACGGCAAGAAAGCCGTGATGCCGAAGGGGATTAAATCGTCAGCCATTTACTCAGAAGACTTGGGCGATCTCGTAGAGACTCAGGCGCAAGAAGTCAAAAAAGCCCGTGGCACGTTCTACGTCAGCGGTTTAGCGATGACCGGCGAAGAGTTGGCCGCAAAAATGCCGAAACTCGCCTTGCAGACTGAAAAGGTGAACTCAGACGGCAGCGTGACCTACAGCCTGATGCTTAACGGGGAATCGGTGTTTGGTGACGACGGCTCCCTTTATACGTTCGATTTGGTGAAGACGAAGGAATAACAATGCTGTTTTCGGAAATCTATAACCCGTCCCCTCAGCAACCGCAGATGAGCGAAGAGCAGATGCGGCAGGCGAGAATCAACCGCTGGGGCACGGATGCCGTTGGCCCGCGCGATACGTTTTCGGAAGACTATTCGGATAAGTTCAATACCGTTTTGTCGCCTGATGAGGAAGAAAAATATCAGGCATGGGCGACAGAGAATCACCGCGAAAAAGACGTTTACGACTACGACTTGCGCGGTGCTTGGAAAGAGCTGCAGTCCGGCACGATGTCTGAGGATGAGCGCGGTCACTTGGGCGACAAATACAAAAAGCCGAATCATCCGACTTTCTCGGATCAGTCGATTTACAGCGGTCAGGACGGTGTGACGGGCGGTGTATGGTCTCGGAATGCTGAGGGGAAGGACGTTTACACCCCGGGGCGGAAACTGTCGTCGGTTGAGGCAGATCGACTGCGCCGTTACTTCCTGCGCAATGAGCCCGGCGTCATGCTCGATCTGAAGGACAAGGTGTTTGAGGAACGTCCGCTTCCGGGCGTCAATATGCCTCTCGGCGTCTTCTCAGGGCTTGGCGATACGTGGAAGGGCATTCCCGCTGCGGTGCTGCAGACGGCGAGTTCCGCTATCACGGCTTTTAAGAACACCGGGGCCGATGTTCTCTCCCGTATGGGCAGGGACGAAACCCGCGCCTGGTGGGAGGGGCAAAAGGCGGCCATGGATCAGGCCGCCCGGGATATTCGCGATTACAACAAGGTTCACTTTGAGGTCGATCCCGAAACGATGGGTACGGCTTCTCAGATTGTCTACGGGCTTTTCAAGACGCTTCCGAAGGCAATTGGTTACGGTTTGGCGGGCGGCGTCGCCGGCGGCGCACTGGCTTTCGGTGCTGACGTGGGCATCGATGAGACGAATCGCTTGATGGATGAGGGCGTAGACCGCGACACGGCTATCAATGCCGGCCTGGTGTCGTTCGGGATGAACGCAATAGGCATGCGGCTTCCGGCGGTTCTCGGTGCGAGTCGCGGTATGTCCATGGCGTACGGCGCTGCGGCGAATGCCGGGACGAATGTGGCCGAAGTCGAGGGGATCAAATTCATCCTCGAACATCAGGATTACAACCAACTGGCTCAGCAGTACGACTTGAACGGCGTGGACTTGGCGGTAAGCGCTGCGATGGGCGCAGCCTTCGGCGGGGCGTTTTGGCGCAGTCCTGAGCAGATTCGTACGCAGAAGTATCAGGACGCGGCCCGTCTTGTCTACGAGGATCAGCGGACGGCTCTTTTCAACAAAGGACAGAGTCAGTTCAACTTCCAGCAGGCGGGCGTACAGGCGGCGATTAACTCCCGCGCCGTGGTGGCCCTTGCGAAGAATCTAGGGATTGAACCGGACAAGGTTCGGGACTTCTCGGCAAAGATCGTGTGGTCGGAGGATGGAAAGTCTGCGGAGGTACCGAAAGAAGCCTTCAATATGCCGGTGACCCAGGGGCAGAACTGGCAATACGGGGATCGTGCAGCGAAGAACCCAGATTACAGGGTAAGGGTAACGCGCATAGAGAGCGACGGTTCTGCGGTTCCGGATAACAAGGGGCTGGCTCAACTTATCAAGCCGTATCGCGGTGATAACGCAGTTCCGTTGGATAATGAAGTTACCGGGTGGCGTTTCACTATTGGCGCCGATGATTCTGATGAGATCGTTCACGGTATTTCCCGTTTAAAGCGCGGTACCGAAAGCCGGGCGGCTAACGCAGTAGTTTTGAAAAATCTCCCTGAAGTGGTGAAGCACGCTTTCCCTGCGGAAAGTTACCGAGACATAAAAGCGTCTCAGGGGGTTAAATCCGCGGACAAAACCCTGCGCGGAATGCACCGGTTCTACTCTCCGGTGGTTATCGACGGAAAAGAGTTTCTTGTCAAAATCACTGTAAAAGATCGGATTTCGGACGGCGGGAAAGGAAGCAAAGATCGACTGGCGGCTTATCAAATTACTGGGATAGAAACAGAAAAGGCTCAACCGATTGTTGAGCCCTCTGTCCGCGGAGGCGATGCTTCGGCGGGGGGAAGCCCTTCAGAGGTTTTGCGCTCCGACGATTCATCCCCAAATGATCCTATTGCATCGCGTTATACCGAGGATGAAATCACTGTACGCGATATGTTGACAGGTGTCAAGCGGGATGGGGATGTTGTTTACAAAAAGGAAACAGGTGCGGACGGCAAAGAATCCTGGTTGAAGGACGAGGATAAGCGCTCTCGTTTCTTTGTGGATGAACCGAACGAGTGGGCTTATGCCGAAGATGGTGGCTATTGGCGTGACCCAACAGACACCACGTCTGATATGGAGTTCTATCAGACGACAGGAGCATTCTCTTACGATGCTTCGAGCCAACCGACTGATCGGCTCGTTGCGGTGCACCATATCGATGCCGACAATTTGTTGAAGGCTAACGCACTCGGCGGATTGGCCGTTCCGTCCATAGGCATCACGAAGGTGAATTCTGGTTATTCCGGTTTTGGCGACATTACCCTGATCGGGACAAAGGGGCTTATTGATCCCGCGACAGGAACGCAGGTTTACAGCGCGGACGCCTATACGAATACGTTCCCTGCGTTTGAGTGGGGAAAGTCCGTTGATAAGAAGAAGGCCGAGGCTCTACGGCAGGAATATCGGAAGACTGAGCGGTTTTTCCGCGGCGGCATGGACAATACCATGAGGTCGCTCATTGATAGCCCTGACCGTGACGACTTTATGTGGCAGTTCCGTACCTCTGTTGTCTCACAGAAGATGTTCCTTGATGAGAAGGGCATCAAGGTTGAGCCCGTTTATCAGCAGCCCTACGCCGGGACGCCTCTTGAGCATCTGTTGCTTCCGTTGTTCCAAAAGATTGATGCTGACCAATCGCTCGATGTGGCAGGTTCAATGCAGGCCTACAACGAAGCGTACGTACAGGCGGTTGATGCACTTGGTGACAAGGCGACTCGCGTTCAGAAGCGGAATGCCGACAAGATTCGCAACGGCGGTCGTTTGGCGGATGCTTATCTTTATACCCTGATCAACAATGTTGAGAAGATTGGTAAAGCGCCGACGGAGCCGCAGATTGATTCCTACGCGACGGAAAAGCGAATTCGCGAGGTCTTCGAGAATAACTCGGAAGGCTTTGATGCTTGGGTTGCTAAAAAGACGGAAGGCCTTTTTGGTGAGCCGAAAATCAAGGTCGGCGGCAAACTGGTTCCGGTGACGCTGCAGAACGTTGTCAAGGCTATGACGAAGCGCGTGGCAAAAAACACGCAAGACACGATGACGTTTGGTCCGGGCAAGGTGCGGGCGGCGGCTTCGAAGAAGTTCTCGTCAGTAAAAAGCATTCAGGCGAATCGCGAAAGGGTGGTTGATTCGGCGACGGCTAATGAGGCTAACAAGAGCATTGATGCCGCAATGAGTGACTTCAGGCGCCGGGCGGCAGACTTCTACGGCTACAAGGATGCCTTTGCGGCGATGGACGATGCAATGCGGGCGTTGGCCGATTCTGCGAAGGGGAAGCCGACGACTGAGAAGGTCCGCGCTGCGCTCGTCAAAAACGGTTTCAAGGAGCCGAAGGGAGGGTTCCCGTCAGAACTATTGGACTCCGGCGTAAAAATTCTCACGGACGTGCAAAAAGGGCTCACGGACTATTTTGAGGCGAAGCCTCAGCGTGCAGTTGGCTTGAGCGAGTTCGCAGGCGCGGTGGTGCCTGAAGGGACCTTGCCGGAAGTGCTTAAGGTTCTGGAGGACGCCGGCGTTGAGGTGCGCACATACGCGAAAGATACTGTTCTCCCTGGCGGCGAACGGACAAACAATCGCTTGCAGGCAGAAAAGGAGTTGTCACAGAAACTGCAACAGGATCGCGGGGGCGTGCTGTTTCAGCATGACAGGGGTGAAAGCGAAATCCGCGGTTCCTTCAACCCGCAGACGAACACTATCAAACTCACGCCGAATGCGAATCTTTCCACGTTCTCGCACGAACACTCGCACTGGTACCTGACGAATCTCTTTGCGCACGCGGCCGACAAAAACATTTCCCCGGAAGCGCGGGCCGACATTGACGCCTTGCTGAAGGCATTCGGTCTCAAGTCCGTTGAGGAATACAACGCCCTGCCTTTCGAGAAGATAGTCAAGCTGCAGGAGCAGTACGCAGCTTGGACGGAACGCTATCTCGCTGAAGGTGAGGTGCCGGCAGGGTATTTGCAGGGTATGTTCCGGAACTTCGCCCGGTGGTTGATGGATATGTACCGTGACCTCATAGGCGAAGGTGCCGGCGACGATGCAGCAAAGAAGGAAATCGGGGAACGCTACAAGGCACAGTTCGGCGAAGATCTACCGGAACTTTCGCCCGATGTTCGCCGGGTGCTTAACCGGATGTACGACGCCGAAAAGAAAATGTTGTCTTTTCGGTCGAATTCCGGGCAGGTGACGGCGGCTCGTGTCATTCAGGCTCAGCGCACGAATAACCAAAAGGTTACGGCTCCGCTGCAGGATGGCTCGGCTCCGAATGCCTATACGGCGGTGATTCGCGCTCAGCAGCAGGCGGCTCAGGCGATGAACTCCGGCGAACGGGTGGATGTTTCTCAGACGATGAAGAACGTCCCGGTGAACGATGCAACGGTTCGGCAGGCACAGAATGCTTTCGCGAAGTCCTTCCAGATGGGGGACGCTGGGACGATAGTGGTGCTTCAGAACCGTGACCGTACGGGCGCAGTGTCTGTCGGACAGATGAACGCCATTGCCACGGCTCCGGACTACACGCGACTTTCCGTCTCCCGCACGACGGACTCCGGTGCACCGATTGTGTCCTTTGGGTCGTTGCCTGATTCTCGGTATCTCGGAAACACGGAAACCGTGGCCGACGGCAGCCACAAAATCCCGATGACCTACGCCGTGGTTGAGGCGGATTCGGTGCTCCGCTCCAATAACTTCGACGGGACGCCTGTTCCGGGATACGGAACTGATCCTTCCCGGATGCACGCGATAGCGGGTAACGGGCGCATGGCGGGGCTCTCTGAAGCCTATAACCGTGGAACGGCTGAGCAATATCGACAGGATTTGATGGCCGATGCGCAGTCCGTGGGGATCAATCCGGAAGTGGTGGCAGGGATGCAGCGCCCAGTACTGGTGCGCATCATGCCGCCGGAAGCTGTGACGACGGGATTTATCGAGCGCTCGAATTCTTCGAACGTCTTGGAAAAGTCGGCTCTCGAAACGGCGGTGCAGGATTCGCCGCGGATCCGTAACAATGTTTGGAAGTATCAGTTCGATGAGGACGGCGCGCCGACTCCGGAGACGGCGCGGCAGTTCACGATTGACATTGGCGAACCGAATTCCCTCGGGAAGCTACTTACGGCAGACGGGCGACCGACAGAGACTGCGACGAATCGGCTCCGTGCGGCCGTCTTCTATGAAGCCTACCGTGACCGGACATTGACCGCCCTGGTGGCGGACGATACCGATAAGCAGGGGATCAAGCGCATTTTGAACGCGATGGCGGCTTTCGCGCCTCACGTTATCAACATCCGGGAAGCCTCAAACGGCGCGGTTGACCTGGGCCCGATTTTGGTGGACGTGGTGAACCGCATCCGTAACGCGAAGATCGAAGGGACGCCGCTTGAAAGCATTGTCGGTCAGGGGGACGTGTTCGGCGATAACCCGGCGGTGCAGCAGCTGCTAGGTTTCATTGCCGAGAATCAGAACTCGGCCGCTGCCATTGCTCGGGTGCTTGAACCGTTCGCAGCTGCGGTGGAAAACCGGCTGAAGTCGTCCGGCAATGGGCCTCAGGCAGGTTTGTTTGGTGAAGCAGAAAACGTTACGACAGACCTCGCCGACGTGATGGGTATCTTCCGGGATACGCAAAACCGCCTGATTGACGAAGGCAATGCGGCGATGCGCGAGAAGGGGGCTACCGAGGGCTTCCGTGAGGCACTCCCTGCGGTGGATGTTATGGCGATGCGCAATACCTTGCAAGCGATGCAACAGGCAGAAAAACCGGCCGAAAACGTGGTGAAGTCGGTCGTAGAGACCGTGGCCGAAGATGCCGGAGTTGCGTCAGAACCTCCGCCCGATATTCCGCCGGATGCAGGGTTGGACGCGGAGGCGAAGGCTGCGGCTGAACTTGAGGCGCATCAGGCTCACGAACTCGAAGGACTATCCGAAGAAAACTCCGAACGTGTGCAGGTCGAGGATTTGGCTGCGCTTAATCCTGATTTTGTCTATAAATTCAAGGATGAAAATGGCATTGAGCACCAAATGACGGCTGCGGAGATTTTGGCGGATGAAGTCTCGATTGATAAACAGGCAGATACTGATATGGCTGGGTTGGCGACGGCCGCAATGTGCATCATTAGAAACAACGGGATTCCGGCATGAAACAAGAATGTAAGGATTTGATCGGGCAGACGCTCGGTCGCAAAGAAGGCACAATCAGCGAAGACGAAGGCAACAAGATTATCGCGGCCTTCGAGTCCAAAATGAACACTCTTTCCAAACGCAAAGATTTTTGGGAACGCTGGGGCTCAATGACTCAGGCGGAACGCATTCAGGCCGCCGGTGGTGAGCTGGCGAAGGATTTACAGGAGCAGGCTCGGCAAAAGAAGGCTGCGCGTTATAAGCAGGTTCTCGCACAAAACCGCTCGCTGAGAGAATTGGATCGCCTTGCGCGGGAAGAGGACATTCACGCTCACGCGGGCGTCGCCAAACTGATGCTCGGTGTCGAACGCGCTGCGAAAGGTATTCGAAATGAGTACCTGACTTCGATGCTCGATACGCTTAACGGCATTCGCTCGAAATGGCTTGGTTTTATGGAAAACGCCGAAGATGCTCGCGATTTCGCACGTGAGGTCTATGGTGAAGACACAAAGAATGCCCGTGCGAAGGCCGCGGCTGAGGCATGGGCAAAGACGGCGAAGGATATGCGGGGCCGTGCCTTACATGCAGGTGCAAGGATTGGTCTTATTGACTATGGCTATATTCCGCAGTCGCACGATTGGGCGAAAGTCCGAAATAAAAAAGGCGGCGGGAAGAATGCGTGGATTGATGAGGTGTTCCCGCTTATGGACAGAACCCGCTATAAGCAGGACAACGGTCAGCGAATGACCGACAGTCAGTTGCGGGACTTCCTTGGTGAGGCATGGGAAGACATTGTGACTTCCGGCCATAACGCAGATAATCTGTGGGACGCCTTGGAAACTCCGGTAGAACCGAGTTTAGTGGGTTACAAGAAGTATCCTCATCGTGAGCTGCATTTCAAGGATGCGGATTCGTACCTGCAATACGAAGCGAAGTATGGTCAGGGTAGTTTGACGAGTACGCTCATCGGGCACGTTTCCAAGATGAGCCACGACATAGCGATGATGGAGGGGTTCGGGCCACAAGCGGAGACGACGTTCAAATTTCTCAAAGAGATTGCCGACGCTCAGGCGCTTGATGCTCGGCGCGAGAAAAGTAGCTGGGAACTTCTCACGAAATATTCAGATCACCACGGCCTGACGCGGGTTACGTTGGATGAAATGTGGCGCGTGCTTTCCGGTGAGGCTAGTGCGATGGCGGTCAATTCTGAGCCCGCCGTGCGTTTCCTCTCTGGGTGGCGAAATCTCGAAGTTGCCGGCAAATTGGGGAAAGCGTTTATTTCGTCCTTCTCCGATATTGCGACGTATTTTGTGGCTACCGGTTTCAGCCGTATGGATTTTGGACAGGGGGTGCGTTTTCTCTTTTCGGCCTACGGCTCTGACTGGAAAGACTATGCGAATCGTTGCGGCCTCATTGCCGACAGTATCTCGTCCGACTTCATTCGGTGGGGTAGCGATAATTTGGGACAAGGGTGGACAGCCAAACTGGCGAATGCCTCCATGAAGGCTTCATTCCTGACGGCGTGGACTGATGCGGTGCGCCGGGCGTTCAACCTCAATATGCTGGCGTCCCTCGGTAAACTCATTGAGAAAGATTGGTCGGCGTTGGATGATTATGATCGGGCGCGTCTCCAAGACGGCGGTATCGGCGAAGCCGAATGGCGGCTGATGCAGGAGGCTGGAACGGAAGAGTTCAAGGGAGTCAAGTTTCTCTCCTACAAGCGGTTGAAAGAGATTTCTTCGGATCCGAAGAGGATGATCGTTGACGAGAACACCGAGTCCCTTGCGAGTAAGGTTATCGGCTTTATCCTTAATGAAGGCGAAATGGCATCCCTCAATCCCGACTTGATTACTCGGACGGAAGCAAGCCGTGGTAATAAGCGCGGAACCATGTCGGGCGAGTTATGGCGTGCTGCAATGCTCTTCAAGTCGTTTCCTTTGTCAATGATGGAGCGGCATTGGCGGCGCGTTCAGTTTCTGAACCGCCACGGGAGTTTTGTGGATCAACTGGGATATGTGGCGGGTGTCACTGTGGCGACGACGGTCATGGGGGCATTGTCTCTTCAGATTCAAGACTTGCTCAATGGCAAAGATGCCGAAGATGTGTTCTCCGGAAAATTCTGGGCGGCTGCGCTGACAAAGGGTGGCGGCTTAGGCTTCCTTGGGGACTGGATTGTGAACGGGCTCTCGGATGATTCTCGTTACGGTGCAATGTCTGGCGCGGCTAACATTCTTGGCCCTCAGCTTGGTTCGGTGATTGAGGCTTCGGACGCGGCGTTTGCTTGGGCTCGTGCACCTATCTACGACAAGGACACAAAACCCGGTGCGAAAACTGTGCGTTCAATCCGATCTCACCTTCCGTTCCTCAATATGTGGTACACGTCAACGGCGATTGACCGCGCCTTTATGAACGAGTTCAATGAGTGGATGTCGCCGGGATACCTGTCGCGGATGGAAAAGAAGCTGCGCCGTGGGACGGGACAGGACTACTGGTTGCCGCTTGACAATCTCACGCCGACGCGCGCGCCGAGAATGGCGGATCAACCGAGAAAATAAACTAAGCCCCCGGCGTGAGGGGGCTTTTTAATTCGGGCGAAATCTACAGAATTAGACGATTTCCAACTGCGTCGTAATACTGACAATCTTCATCGGCAAGGGCTGGTTTTGCCGGATACAGATTTGTCCGCCGTCGCCCCAACGGGGATTGACCTGCGTCGTCACTTCGCCCGTGATGGGTGTCGGCGGCGTGCCGGCAAGTTCCGTGCCGCGTGCGGGGTAGTCTGTAAGTTTATCGAACGTCGGGCCCGTCTGCAGCCCTGACGTGTTGACAAGACGTACGGAAACCTTCTGAACGTTCTTCATGTGGCCTGAGCCGAAAGAACCGTCCTGCAGCGCCAAGGCAATCGGCAAAGTTTGAAGGTCGGCGGTGTACGGCAGTCCGATATGCACCAACGACGCCGGCTCCTGCAACTTGATTTTTCCGTCTTTCACCACTTGATTCGGTTCTACTGAACCGTCGGCCAAGATGGAAACGGTGGCGCCTTCGAGCCACGTTAGTCCGGAAATCTCGTCTTTGGCATCGCCGCGATAGGTTCCGCAACAATCCAGGTGGACGCTTTCTTCAAGCGTGGTGTATTTGCGTTCGTGCATCCGTTCGATAAAGCGGCGGGTGTTGCCATTGATCGTACGGCGCACGACGACGTAAAGCACGTCTTCTTCGCCTTCCGGAACGACGGTGCACGATTCGAAGACGCCGTCCGTGGTAAGGGACGAGAATGCGCCGACGGATTGTTCCGGAACGTAGGTGAACGCAATCAGGTTGCCGGCAGAGCTGACACACCAAATGATCGGCCACGGTGCTTTTGAGTAAGAAAGGTCGATAGGTCCCAGGTTGTCGAAAAGGTGGTTTGCCCGGAGACAAACGTCATTTGTGACGAAACCGCCGGCTTCGTACGAGTAGCCGCATTCCCGAAGGTGTCCGCCGCGGGCGCTCGCGTAGACGCAGGCGTTGTTGATTACCAACGGTTGCACAGAATTTGCGCCGACATACGACTGCGGCCGCACGGACATTGACGTTGGCGTAATGGCGTCAGAGTTTAACGGGCTGACTCGCCATTCAGCTGCGCCCGTGAAAAGCATCAGTTGTGACAATGGGACAAAGTGCTGAATGCGGTTAGCCTCGCGGGCGGCGACGCGGATAGCGATGCGGTCGTCATCCTGCGACGGCAGGCTGTAGCTCATATCAGACTCGGTACCGGACTTGGTGGCCCAGATGTTGTTAGGGCGGTTGTAAGTGCCGCCGAACCAACGCCGCTGTTCGAAGTATGTTACTGCGCTCGGGTAGTCACCAGCTTTGCCGACAGTGGCGGTGGCTGTTGCACCTGATCCGCCGGATTTACTGCCGTCAATGTGAACGACAGGATTGGTGTATCCTGAACCCGGTTTCTTGATTACGATGCTGACTATGACACCGTTCTGGACGACGGCCTCAAGTTCAGCCCCTGAACCGGTTGCGTCGGTGACGTAGACGTTAGGGGCGGAGGCCGGTTCCAAGACGACGGGAAAATAGTAATCGCACCTTGCTCCTTTAGAGCCACACTCCAAACTTGCGTGAAATTGGGCTCCCTCCGTATAGCCTTCCCCGCGAGATGTGAGGGAAACGCCCGTCAGGTAAGCGTCCCACCACATGCCTTGAGTCAGCTTGTTGTTTACGTAAGTTAGGCGCCCTTTCCCTCCGGAGCCGTTGCCTTCGATAGTTCCATCAACGTAAAACACTTGAGAAGATGTTATGGGGGGGTAGGGAATACCTTGCCCGTCGTCATGATGGAAATTTTCCGCGTCCAAGTTTACGGATACGGTGTTTCCGTTTGATCCTACGATTCGTCCTTTTTGCGAAATATATGAAACGCTTCGCAATAAACCATACCCGCTCCCGCCATTGGTGACTTTGACCGATGTGATGCCGCCGGATTGTCCGAAGGGGTCGTCGTAAATAGGCGGGGTGATTGATGCGTCGGGGTCGATTTGTTCGTCCCGAATGCTGAGAGTTTTCGTCTGGCCAATGAAGCACCAAACGCCGCCCTGATTGCGATACACGCGATAAAGTTCTGCGCCGGATACGGCGTTCCAAGATATGGTGTTGTAAGCGCCGGTGCCATACGGATTGCAACGGATGGAAGTAGACGGGCCTGCCGCGGACTCGTTTGAGCCGTCAGCCTTTAGGGCGGTTATGCAGTATTCCCGGGTGTAGTCCTCTTTATTCTGCACGTCGCCATTGATGGACTGCACGACGGTAGGAGCCTCCGGTGAGGGCAGTGCGCCTTTGAAGTTTATTTCCACAAGACGCCAATCAACGACGCTGTAGCGGCGTAGTTCTCTCGGTGCATAGGCCGGATGAACGATGGTGAGAACGTCGGCGGATTGAACATAATGCAACGAGAAAAGATCGTCGGCACTGTATGGCGTAGCGACTTCGTACGGCTGGCCGTTACTGCCCAATAAGGTTTGCCCGTTCGTGTGAAAGCGGATGTACTTTTCTCCGAATTCGAGCACCATGGATTGATCCGTTGAGAATGTGAACGGGATCAGCTTCACTCGTTTGTCGGCGTATTTGGCGTAGTTGACGTAAGCGAATCCCGGTCGGTTCTCTGCCGGACCACGGGGATCGATGAGGAAATTACGGCATTTTGCGAGTCCGGCCTGATACTTCGGGTCGCCGGCGCGTCCGTACATTTCCGGCGACAATTCCCCGCCGTTGCAGGACTGCTGATAGGTGCGGATGCTTGCCATTACCATACCTCCCGCGCACGAAGTTGCGACGCGAGGTAGTGTGCTTCCCGGCGTCGCATGGAAATCTGAGCGTCTTCGGTCTTAGCTTTTGTCAGTGCCGCTTCGTACTGTTTCATGATGTTGACAACTGTCTGAGATGTTGTGTCAGCTCGCTTAACCGGACCGTAAAGGTAACTGGCGAGAAGCAACATCAGTGCGTCAACAAAATACCCGGGGAAGAGGGAGGCATTGTCTACGTAGGCGACGTAGGTCAGCACCGGATCAGTGACATTGCAGAAAAGTACGCGATTGGTGTTGTTTTCAACAAGGCCTAGTTCGAAATGACCGAGTTCGGGGTAAAGGTCGGAATCGATGCCTTCGGACAGATATTCCGCCGATTCGATCTTGAGCGCTCGCATGAATTGGCTCGGCAGGGCGTAGGCGCCTTTGTAGCCGTAGATCGAGGCATCGACATTATTGAGTTTTGTCAGCTGGCTGCGTTTGGTGGCGAAGCTCCACGGGTTTGATTCCAGGATGCGCCGAAGGGCTACAGGGTACCAACGGGCGCAGTGTCCGGCTTGGTCTGAACCGTTCGGTGGGATGAGGGAAACTACCGTGCCGTCATCGCCAAGAATCGACAGAGCGAGATTACAAATATCAACGGATGTAGCCATTTCAGGCCTCCTAAAGAAAAGGGGGCGGTTTAACCGTCCCCTCAGAGTTTGCCTTTAAAGCAGGTCAATCAACCGTCGGCGCGGGATCGAAACCTTCCGTTTTTGTCGTGCGCGGCAATTCATAACCGTTATCAAGTACGGCACGCTGCAGCGTTCCCGTCACGGTGCCGGTAACGGCCGTGATAAGTTTCAGGTAGCGACGATGCTTCAACGGCATCGGAATTGCCTGATTGGCTGGAATCTTCGATCCCGCCTGCGTGAAGCTCAGCAAGTCGGCGAAAGTCGATCCGTCGGCGGAATCCTGCAACTTAAAGGTTACGGTACCTTCACCGCCGGCATCTTTAACCTGCAGGATGAGATTGAATCGAGGAGTCAGCGAACCGAGGTTCGGATACTCCTGTTTCAGGTCAATGACTTTGCCCGTCGTAATGGCGGACGCTAAAGCCTTGTCAGAGCAAAACTTCAAAAGTGCATCGGTAATCATTGCGTCCTCCTTAGCCCAGAGACAAAACCGGCATCGTGTTGGTGATAACGTCCGTGCCCAAACGATGGATAGGAATGCCGTCCCAGGTCACAACCTTGCGTCCGGCAACTTCTCCGGTCGTGAGCTGCACGTTTTCCTTGTTGTTGATCTGACGACGAAGAATGCCGGTAACCGCTTCGTTGCAATAGAACGCGCAACGGCCCTTGTACTCGTCCGGAAGCAGGTTCACGGCCTGCGTCATGAGGTCGATCAGATCGGGGCTACCGGAAGTCTTCGAAGACTTACTCCACTTCGTCGTATCGATGTTGGCAATACGAACGACGGTGAGCGGATCGTAGATAGCGACGCCGATGTCCCAACGGAAATCGGTTTCCAGCGCCCAGTAGTGCTTAGGATTGTCCGACGTACCGGCGGTTACTCGTACGGCTTCAGGGTGGACAGTGGTCTGGAAGCCGCCAAGATTCTCTCCGTACTGCGGATAGAACAAATAGTTCGAGGCCGGGTCCCAACCGACGAGAAGAATTTCCGTCTGCTTGTTTTCCGTGGTGCCGCCGGCGTCGATGATTCGATCCTTGAAGACGGGATCGGTCGGCGTCACGATGTTGAAGAGCCCCTTGCAACTATTCGGGTCTTTCGCGGGGTCGCCGTAAAAGAGATTGCGTACCGTAGCGCGGGCGAAGCCGCGGCTAAAGGCCTGATCGCGACGCAAGCGCCAAGAAGCGCGGTCGCTTTCCTTCTGGTCGTTGAACTGATCGCGGTCGATGGTCGAGCTCGAAGAACGGCGGCTGCAGGTGTAACGAACGTTGTTGCCCGTCACAACATCAGAGCCCCAACCTTCGTTGTAGCCGTGAAGATCGCCTTCCGGGTAGCGGGTGACGATCTGCCCCTTGTCCCCCATACCGTCATTGCCTCGAACAATAACGGCCTGGTCGAAGAAGGGCATATAGTCGCGGATGGTGTGCAAAAACACCTTGCGGGCCACATCCTTGTCACCGACAAGGCCTTCGAATTCGGCCAATGACGTCGGTGCAACGTTGCTGACAATATCTGCCATTTCTGTACCTCATTAAAAATTATTAGACTGCGTAAACGTCTTCTGCGGTGATTTGTCGCGGCGCGGGTTTCCCCGTCGGGAAGCCGCCTTCGCCGAAACGCGCACCGACACGGGCAAGGAGCTTCAGCACGCCTGGATGGTTGCCGGCAGGGGAGTTGATGAACTCCGCAATATCCGGATCGAGATTCCCGTCACTGCCCTTGCCGAACATATCTCGGATGCGGGCAATGTCATTGAGGTGGTCGGCAATTTCCGGATCATTGGACGATTTTTCAGCCCACTGTTTGGAAATTCCCGCAATCTGTTCCATCTGGCGCTGCACCATGATCGGGGCCATTTTGTTGACCACGTCTTGGGCTTTGTCCTGCGGCAGGTTGAGTTCCTTTGCCACTTCTCCGAATTGCTGCATAACGGCGGCGTCGAGCATGGTGCCTTCAGGCGCCTTGAACTCTTCGTACTTTTCTGGCGCACCTTCAGCGGGCTTGTCGGCCTCGCTGTCTTTCGGCGCCTTTTCACCGTCCTGCTTTTCTTCGGGCTTAGTTTCGGTGGCAGTGTTCAGCAAGGTCTCAGGCATTCCGGTTGCAGGCTTGTCGGTCTGCGGCCGGCTTTCCTGACCTGCGGACTGAGCCGCCGGGTTGGCTGCAGGCTGATCTGCAGCGGGGGCATCGTTTGTATTTTCAGCCACGGTCGTTGTTTCGTCGTTCATGAGATTCCCTCAGCATTTCTTGATAAGAAGTCGGGTCTATGAGATTGAGCAGTGCGAGTCCGACACTGCGGCGTCCTTCGGCGTAAGCCATTGAAAGCGCGTTTGTGTTGAAAGACGGTCGATAAAGCCCGGTCGCATCCAAGATGATCTCCATGGCTTCGCGGCCTTCTTTCGAGTCCATTACGTAGGCGATGGACTTCTTCACGCGGCGCATATAGCGCTCCGTGCTTTCGCGTCGGGTGGTTTCTTCGGCCTTGATGTCAGCCGGATTGAAGGGGTCTCTGCTCATCATGAACGGCATCTTCAAGCCGTCCGATGTGTGTACGCGCACAAAAGCTCGTGCGCGTAAGCCGGGGATCGTCGTTGATACTGCAGGATACAAAAGAGTTGAGGGATTTCGATGCAGGACTACCACGAATACTTCCGATACCTCTTTTCCTTTGCGGTGGGTGCCATGGCTCAGTGTCTGATGTATTTGAACTCGTTGGATAAAGCGAAACCGTTCCTTTGGTGGGAATTCTTTGGGGCGGTAGCTCTGTCGGGGTTTATCGGTTTTCTGATCTGTATGGCTGCGCACTCTTACGGTTTGCCGGATGAGGCCGCAGGGGCTCTTGCTGGGTTGGGCGGCATGATGGGGAAAGACGGCGTGAGCATTCTGAAAAGTTTTTTAGAAAGAGGCGGCCGATGAAATACGGTTTCTTTGACGAAAAGGAGTTGCAGAGTCCGAAGGACCCGTACAAGTCTCCTTTTCCGCATGTTGTACGTGATGAGCTTTTGAACATTTTGAACCGCATCCGGCGCGAGTGGGGGAAGCCGGTTCTTGTGAACTCTGGCTACCGCAGTCCGGAATACAACGCGACGATCCCAGGGGCCGTTCCTAATTCGTATCACACGAAAGGCATGGCGGCGGATATTCGACCGGATGATCCGCGGTTAATTCCCGAGTTTCAGGACTTGTGCCTGGAACTCAATAAAGACGGCGGCGTTGGACTTTACGACGCGTTCGTACATGTTGACGTGCGTGGGCGTCACGCTTTTTGGGACAACAGGAGTCGCAAATGATGGAGCTCAAAGACACTGCCGCGCTGATGTGTAGCGATGACTACAAAGATCGCTTCAAGGCGGAGTACCTGCAACTGAAGATTCGCCGAGACAAACTCGCTGCAATGCTTGTTAAATGGGACGCTGGGAAATTAGGCTTTACGCCGACTTGTTCCCGTGGCCTTTATATGTTCCAGCTCTACACGATGGACGGCTATCTCGACATATTACGAGATCGCGCGAAACTCGAAGGGGTTGAGTTGTGAAAGATTACGTCTGCATGGCGGCGGTCGTCCTGGCTTTCGGGGCGGGGGGCTGGCTTACTTCTGCCCACTACGACCGAGAAATCGCACTCATGGAGGCAGCGCAGTCTGATGCGCTACGTGCGGCGGAGAGAAAGAATGCAGAAGGACTTTCAAAAGCAACGGACACGATTAACTTGGCGCAGGCTGAGTACAACGATCTGCGTTCTGAGCTTGATCGTGCTCGCGCCCGGTTGCGCCACGCGGACGGTCACAGCACCGCCGGCGGAGGTTCCGGAGACGCTCTTAGAAAGCGAGTTGCCGAGTTGGAAGGCTTGGTTCGCCGACTGGCTGACTCTGGTTCAGAATGCGGCAGACTCTATCAGCGATGCGCCGCAAACCACGACGCACTAAAAGATATTTTGAAATGAGCGATTTAGTTAATCATCCTCAGCACTACGCCGAGCATTACGACCACGAGGTGATTGAGCTTACTCAGCATCTGAGTTTTTGTCTGGGGAATGCCGTGAAGTACATTTTACGCGCGCCCTTCAAAGGCACTGAGCTTTTGGACCTGCAAAAGGCGGAATGGTATGTTCGGCGCATGGTAGATGAGTTCTCTGCAGACGAATGCCGCGCGCAAGTGATCGCACGCCGAGGAAACTTCTCGTCAATTCTCTGTTCTTTCCGGAACGCGCTCGTGACCGAGCTGGGCTTGGCCTGCGGCCGCGGTGACAAAACATCGCTCAACGCGGTTCTTTCTGATCTTCGAGAGATTGTTAATAGGAGGAAATAAGATGGAAGTGGTAAAGGTTGTTTGCCCGAGGTGCGGGAAACGTCTTTTCGACCTTTCGTTAGAACGTCCGCCCGGCGGGACGGTGATGATCGTATGTCGGCGCTGCAAGACGCTTGATGTGCTTGATCTTTCTGTATACAATAAACCCAATCAGCAGAACCGTCCGGCTTCTGCTTCACACAAGGCCCCTGAGCCTAATCCTTAGCGCCAACCGAGCGCACATTTCCAGAGAACCACGAGTTCCATGACAACAGGAGTTTTGTCATGGCTGAATTTGAATCTTCCGGTGTCGCCAAGGCAGGTTTGACCACCGGCATCATCGGCACATCCCTGGCGGGCCTGATGGCTCTCGGTGGAAACGGTGGCGGCCTTTTGGGCGGCGGCCTCTTCGGCAACAACAATGCGCAGATGGCGGCCATGGGTGTCCTCGCTGAGAAGGATGCCAAGATTGCCGAACTGACGGCGCAGAAGTACTCGGACAATCAGGACGCGGCGCTGTATCAGGCGACGCGCTCCGAAAACGAGAAGCTCGAAAACCGTCTGATGGACTACATTAAGCCGCTCTCCGACGAGGCCGCGCAGAACCGTGAACGGGTTGCGGTGCTTGAAGCCCAGCAGGCGAAAAACAGTGAAATCGCTGACCTGCGTGAAAAGCTTGTCCGCGCCGAACTTGGTGCCAAGATCGACTCCGTCGCCCAAACGTGCGGGTGCGGTATCGCTCAGCTCAACAACGCGGTTGCCGGTATTAACAACACGTTGAACCAGATCACCCACACGGTTATCCCGCGCACCGCTATCTGCCCCGAAGTGATGGAACGTTACAACTCGTGGATTGCGCCCACAGCAGCGGCTCCGGCGGTTCAGCCGGTGACTGGCAGCATCAACGTTAACCGGGGTTAAGCCATGAGAATGCCGATTGGAAATCTGCAGGCGGTGGTGCTTGAGTTCGTGCAGCAGGTACTCATTCCCGCCGCCGAGACGAAGGGCGGCATGCTGCCCTTCTCAGTCGGCATCGTCGGGGGCCTTGTTGCACGACAGGCTCCCGCGATGGCTACGCAGTATCTACCCCTGATGAAGTCTCTTGGGATAGCTGACGAACAAAACCGTATTGACGTTGACCTGCTTTATGAGGAGGTCTCGAAGAATCTCGAAGCGCATCCGTTCAATATTGGGCCGTATAAGCCCGACAAAACAGACTTGGATAAGCTGCGGGAAATCATGAACCGTCACGGAGAACAGACATGAACATGGATCAAACGAAAATGCAGTGCGAACGCGCCGTCGCCCAACTGACGGAAGAACTGGATCGTCGACTGGACAATGCACGGGATTCGTCCCGCATGAGCCGTGAGGAAATCTGCGCGGTGAAAGACGTACTGAAAGCACTGTGGTACGCGAAGGCTGTCTGCAAAGAAGCCTGACACTACCTTCGGGTAGAATTGAACCCCGGGTACCTTGCGGCGCTCGGGGTTCCGTGTCTCAGACGCTCGAAGGCGCTCGGGACATCTGAATGGATTCTATCAATTTCCTATGAATACTGGTGGAAATACTGGTGGAATAATTAGACAGCGACCTGAAAGCGTTGCAATTATTGGTGGTTAAACGTCTGCTAAAATGCGTGAATAGGTCTTTCACTTGAGGCAAAACGCGTCCGTTTCCTGTAAAACGGAGGTAACGCAACCGCCTGATTAAAAGGCAACCGATGATTATCGAATCGCTTCTTGACACCGACCTCTACAAATTCACAATGATGCAGTGTGTGCTGCATCAGTTTCCGGGGGCGGAGGTGAGTTACCGCTTCCGCTGCCGCACGCCCGGCGTTGATCTTTCGCCCTATGCCGATGAGATCCGCGATGAGGTCATGCATCTTTGTACGCTCACCTTTAAGGACGCGGAACTTGCGTACTTAGGGGGGTTGCGCTTTATTAAAAGCGACTTTGTGGATTTTCTGAGTCTTTTTCACCTGAAAGACAAGTACATCCGGGTGACGAAGGATCCTGCCTGTGACTTTGGTCTTTCGATCGAAATCACGGGGCCGTGGCTGCACACGATTCTTTTTGAAATCCCGATTTTGGCGATTGTGAACGAAGTCTATTTCCGGCACATTGCGCCCGTGCCCGATGAAGCCGAAGGGATGCGGCGCTTACGAGCCAAGATTGCGCTTCTGAAAAATGAACCGGACAACGCTGATCTGCGCGTAAGCGACTTCGGCACCCGCCGCCGCTTTTCGCGCGCCTGGCAGGAAAAGGTGGTGCGGGTTTTGATTGATGAACTCGGAAGCCCCATTTTTTCGGGCACGAGTAACGTTGATCTCGCGCGCCGCTATGGGCTTGTCTCAATCGGCACGATGGCGCACGAGTACCTGCAGGCCTGTCAGGCCCTGGGCCCGCGCCTTCGTGACAGCCAGGTCTTCGGCTTTGAGATGTGGGCCAAAGAGTACCGCGGGGACTTGGGCATTGCGCTTTCTGACGTCTACGGGATTGAACCCTTCCTCAAAGACTTCGATATGTACTTCTGCAAGCTCTTTGACGGGGCAAGGCACGATTCGGGCGACCCCTTTGTCTGGGGCGAGCGGATGATCGAACACTACAGGGCGAATAAGTGTGATCCCCGCGGCAAAAGTCTCGTTTTCAGTGACGGCCTCACGGTTCCGCGGATCATCGAACTTTACCGGAGATTTCACCGCCGCATCGGCATCGGTTTCGGTATCGGCACCAATCTCATGAATGACCTGGGGCCGCAGCCCTTAAACATCGTCGTGAAGATGGTGAGGGCAAACGGCCAGCCCGTGGCGAAGATTTCCGATAACCCCGTCAAGGGGATGTGCGACGATCCGACGTATCTCGCGTACCTGCGGCAGGTCTTCGGTATGCCGGATAAAAGCGTTCCGTAATGCGACTTTTGTGCGGGTAATTACGGACTAAATGCGACAATTTGTTAATTTCGCACCATTCTTTAGCTAAAATCAAGCCTCCGAAGTTCCGGCGGGGCGGTTTTGGCCCGTCGGCACGACTTTTTCTCTCAAAAACGGGAGTACAGATTGTTGCGACGCATTTTGACGGCGGCAGCCCTGACGGGCCTTCCCGCACTCACGCAGGCTGCCGGACTTAACGGCGCCGAGCTCTCCTTGTGGTGGGCCGTGCCTTTTGCGGGCATTCTTTTGTCGATTGCCCTGTTTCCGCTCTTAGCCCCTTCCTTCTGGCACCACCATTTCGGTAAGGTCGCCGTTTTCTGGGCGCTTTGCTGCGCGGTGCCGCTTTTTATCTATGCGGGCACGTCAACCGCCACGGGCGCCGTGGCGCACGCCATTCTCGGTGACTACATCCCGTTTCTGCTCTTTGTAGGCGCACTTTTTGTGGTCGCGGGCGGCATTCATGTGAAGGGAAGTTTCGTCGGTAAGCCCCTTGTAAACGCCGCGTTTCTTCTGATCGGCGCGTTTTTTGCAAACCTCATGGGTACAACGGGCGCGGCGATGCTGCTCATTCGCCCCCTGATTGCGGCCAATGAAGGGCGGCGTCTCAAGATGCACACCTTCATTTTCTTTATCTTCATTGTGGCTAACGTGGGCGGGTGCCTTACGCCCCTGGGAGACCCCCCGTTGTTCCTCGGGTTCCTGCGCGGCGTTGACTTCTTCTGGACGACGGTGCACCTCCTGCCGCCTCTGCTCGTGACGCTGGCGCTTTTGATGGCGGTGTACCTCGCCATTGAAGTGTATTGCTACCGTAAGGAAGTCCGTGAGGGAACGTTTGTACCGAATAACGATCAGTCCGTGCCTTTCGGCATTGACGGCGCCGTCAATTTCCTCTGGCTTGCCGGCATTATCGGTGCGGTGCTGATGAGCGGCTTCTGGAAAAGCGACGTGCACTTTGAAGTGCTCACGGTGCATCTGACCCTTCCCGGTCTTGTGCGTGACGCGCTCTTTATCCTCTTTGCGGTTTTGTCGCTTGCCACTACGCCCAAGATTGCCCGTACGGCCAATCAGTTCACATGGGCGCCGATTGCCGAAGTCGCCAAACTCTTTTTCGGTATCTTTATCTGCATCGTGCCGGTGCTTGAGATGCTGAGAGCCGGTCACGACGGCGCGTTTGCAGCGCTCGTCTCTCTGGTGACGCACGATAACGGTGACTTCAACAACGTCATGTTCTTCTGGCTCACGGGTACGCTGTCGGCGTTTCTGGATAACGCGCCCACCTACCTCGCCTTCTTTAACCTGGCGGGCGGCGATCCCATGAGCCTGATGACTGAGCACGCAAGGACCCTGGCGGCCGTTTCGATGGGCGCGGTCTTTATGGGTGCCGTCACCTATATCGGCAACGCCCCGAACTTTATGACGGTGGCGATCGTGCACGAACGCGGCATCAAGATGCCGAGCTTTTTCGGTTACATGCTTTGGTCCGTGGGGATTCTCTTCCCGGTCTTTTTCATCGTGGATATGATTTTCCTGTGATGCACCACCGGATAAAAACAAAAATTCCGTAGTTTTTCAGCGGCCGATGGGTAACTAACCTGCCGGCCGCTTCATTTTAATGTGTCGATACAGCGATCCTGGTCGGCACAAGGAGACAAAGTCATGCAGTACAAACCGCACACGGCCGCGTTGATCACAGCGTGCGCGATTTTGACGACAATGCCGGCGACGGCGGCAGTGCAGATAAACAAATGGGTCTCTTGCGGAGGTGAGGATGAAGCCGCCTGTTCCGATTATTCATCGGGGGTTGAGTTTCTGCCGGTGGCTGAAGGTGAGCCCTGTGCTCTGGGTGCAAATGCCCCTCTTACGATCAGCGGAGACGTTGCATTGAAAGGGCCGGGCCAGCTGATACTGAATCAGGGAGCGCATTCTGTGGCAGGGAAGTTTGAGTTCGAAGAAGGGAGCCTGGTAATATCGGGTTCACTTGATCTCACCGGCGACGGACTGTTGGGAACGATCACAGTGTGGAATGACGCAGCGCTTGGAGGAGCTGCCCCCGGAAAAGTGACATTCGGTCAGGGGTTTTATTCCGTTTCGTCTCTGCAGGTTGACTCCGGTGCGGCGGTTCATGTTGCCGGGAGCAGCACGTCAGAGCTTTACGCGCCTGCCATGGTCCTTGTCGGACAATTGGCTAGGCCGGATTTGGGTTACAGCGTGGGTGCGGGCGAAATGCCGTCTGCCGCGCCGGCGGCTCTCACGGTCACCGGCGACAGCGTCTTTGTCATCGGCGACCGTCTTCTTTCAGCCTACGGCAAAGATCAAAAGGGCCTCAACAGTCTTTTAGCGCAGGGGGCTCTCGCCAAACCCGGCACCCGTGCGGTGTTTGTGAGCGACGGCACCGCGGAATCTCAGATCAAAGACGCAGGGGTTGCGCTGGAGGTCGGTGTCACTGAAACCGACCCGGCAACGGACGCGGGCTTTACCGGGATCCGCATCGGCTCAGCCGGACGGTGGCTTCTGGACGCTTCGGGCCTAACAACAACGCGGGCATCTGCTGACCTAAAAAGCGTGACGGCTCTGACCGGAGCGCACCTTGTGATCACCGGCTGGGATGGTAAAAACCCCTTAAACCTCACGCTTGATCAGTCCTGGACCGATGATATGGTGACCATCACGGGCACGCGTTTCTGGGGTGACTTCACGATCGAAAACGGCACGCTTGCCGTTACACGGCGCTACTGGAAGGATGCGGCGGGGTTAAAAGCCCGGGCGCTTGCGGGACGCGTGGAGACGATTCTGGACGCCAAGCCCGAGGCTAACCTCGCGCTTTACGGTGCTGGTCACAGCTACATCAACGATCTTTTTGACGGTAAGGGAGCCACAGGGCACAGTGTTGAGACCGCGGCTTCGGCGGCGCTTGACTCCTCGGCTTTTATGCCCGCGGCCTTTGGCCTCGTGCAGACCGCGCAGCGCATGCAGACAACGGCGCACGACATGTTGCTTTCCCACGACGTGAGGCAAAACGGGCTTCTTACCGAAACGAACAAATACTGGTGGGCAGACGTGAGAACCGGCCGCTTTGATTCGGGCGACATGATTTCGGGCTACGACTGGACGTATGAGGCTGACATCACGAGCGGAATCCTCGGCCTGGACTGGCATTTCTCCGACAAATGGGCCGTCACCGTCGCGATGAGTGCGGCTACGGCCGATATCGACAACAACGGCTTTGTGATTGACGGCTTTACTGCGGAGAACACCGCGGCCGGCGCCGGTGCTGCGCTTTTTTATGATGCGGGAACCTGGGGAACGGTGACGGCAGCCGTTACCTATACGGCCGCTCAGGGCGAAGCCAAAAAAGTCGAAGTGGAGCGCCGCTTTATCACGGAACCCGAAATAAAGAGCCTCACGGCGGGATTTGAATGGCGGGCCGTACCGTATGGGACGCCGGATTTGTGGTGGCAGCCTGCGGCGTCTGTTTCCTATAACACCGCCAAAGTCAGTGACGGGGCCGTGCGGATTAACGGCGGAACCGCTGTTTCGGGAACCGCCTTTGAAACGGAAACGGAGAAACTTCAGTGGATGAGCTTCAGAGCAGGGCTTAAAGCTGCGGGGAGCTGGTCCTACAGCTACTTTACGCTCACGCCCTCGGCGGAACTTTCGGCCGAAATAAATACCGGAGACACTGACTGGAATATCACGAGCCGCCTTGCCAACGATACCGTCACCTCGTCCGTTACTTTTAACGGTGTTCCGCAGTGGCGGCTGGCCGCTTCGGCGGGATTTGAACTTGCAACTTCCCGGCAGATTGAAGAAACCGAGGGCGGCATTTTCGGGTTCGGCGCCAAACCCACCGGCAACCTCATTCCTGTTTACTGGACGCTGGGCGTTAAGGCCGGAGGTGACGTCGCTCAATACGGTATGAAGGGCGTCTGGGCGGCGCTTACCTACCGGGCGCTTTTCTGACGAGGGGGCCGTCGTGCCCGATACGTTCGGCAACACTGCGGGCACAAAGAAAGTAAAGCTTTGCGGGTTGAGTCGGTACAATTAAAAAGTCTGTTTTCCAAGACCGCAGGCGGCCGACATTTTCCCGGGCCGCCCGCGTTTTTCCCGGATTAGAGTCTCAAGATGTCTGAAGTCACGCAAACCACTGATACCCCCGCAGCTGAAGTGACCGGGACGCCTGACTGGCGTCTCGCGCGCCGTCTGGTGGAGCCCCTTTACCGTGAGCAAAAGCTCTTTACGGGAGAAGACCGCCTCACGCACGCCGACGGCATGGCCGACATTCTGCGCGGGGTGCGCGACGATGATGAGCTTCTCTGTGCGGCTTACCTCTTTGACGTCGCCGACTGCGTGCATGACTCCGAAGAGTGGATTGAAAAAACGTTCGGACCGGTGGTGCTGCAGCTTGTCACTGACCTGCAGCGCCTGGTGAACGTAAGCCAGCGGGCGCGAAGCGACAAACGGGACGTCTATCAGCCCGAAGCCTTAAGACGCATGCTTTTGGCGATGTGCCACGATCTGCGCGTGGTGATTCTGAGGCTTGCAAGCCGCCTGCAGACGCTTCGGTGGTTTGCGGCGTCCGGAGCACCGCAGGCCGCCGAATACGGACGCGAAACGCTCGCGCTTTATTCGCCCTTGGCAAACCGCCTCGGTATCTGGCAGATGAAGTGGGAGCTTGAAGACCTGGGGCTTCGCTTTACCGAACCCAAGATCTACGAAGAAATCTCCCGGGAACTTGATGAAACCCGCGAGCAGCGCCTCAAGTTCATGCAGGACTGCGTCGACAAGATCCGGATTCTTTTGCGGGAAGAGGGGATTCAGGCCGAGGTAAGCGGCCGCCCCAAGCACATCTATTCGATTTACAAAAAGATGGTGCGTAAGCACCTGCGCTTTGACCAGCTTTTTGATATCCGCGCCATGCGCATCATCGTGGACACGGTGGAGCACTGCTATCAGGTCCTCTCCATCGTGCAGAAGCACTTCACGGTTTTAAGTAAAGAGTATGACGACTACATCGCGCACCCGAAACCCAACGGGTACCAGTCGCTGCATACGGTGGTGACTGACCCCTCGGGAAAACCGGTCGAAATACAGATCCGCACGCGTGCGATGCATGAATTTGCAGAACTTGGTGTGGCCGCGCACTGGCGATACAAGGAAACCGGAAACTCCAACAAGGATAAGGGCGCGGAAGCCGAAGAGCAGCGTGTGGCGTGGCTGAGGCAGATTCTTGCCTGGCACAGTGACGTGGAGCCTCCGAAGGCCGAGGGCCTTGCTGACGACCACGTCTACGCCTTAACACCGCAGGGGCGGGTGGTGGAACTCCCGGCGGGTGCTACGCCCATCGACTTTGCCTACCAGGTGCACACCGAACTCGGTCACCGCTGCAGGGGCGCCAAGGTTAACGGCGCCATGGTCCCCTTAAACACGAAGCTTGTGACCGGGCAGACCGTGGAAATCATCGCGGTGAAAACGGGCGGTCCCTCACGCGACTGGCTTAACCCTGAACTCGGATTTGCCGTCTCCCCGAGAACGCGTACCAAAGTGCGTCAGTGGTTTAACGCGCAGACACTGCGGGAGCAGACCGATGCGGGCCGCGAAAGGCTCGATAAGGAACTCGCGCGCCTCGGGAAAACCGCCGTGAAGCTTGAGGATCTTGCAAAGCGCCTCGGGTTTGACTCGGTCGATGACCTCTGCATTGCCTTCGCGAAAGAGGAGCTCAGCCCCCGCTCAATCGAGCAGGCCCTGCAGCCGCAGAAAACAAACAATGAGCCCGAACCCGACGTGCTTGTGCGTAACGCAAAAAAGGGCGGCAAGGACAACGTGCTCGTTGTGGGGGTGGGGTCACTTATGACGCAGCTTGCGCGCTGCTGCCATCCGGCGCCTCCGGACGAAATCATCGGGTTTGTGACGCGCGGGCGCGGTGTGACAATTCACCGCATGGACTGCCCCAATGTCAAAAACCTGTCCGCCAACGAACACGAGCGCATGATTGAAGTGAGCTGGGGGCACTCGGCTGAGGCGGTTTATCCCGTCGACATCTTCGTGGTGGCGCAGGACCGCGTGGGCCTTATTAAGGACATTTCCGAAATCTTCATGCGCGAAAAGCAGAACATCATCGGCATGAACACGATGAATGTGAAGGGCGACGCCCACATGCGGTTTTCGGTGGAAGTGCATGATTCAAGTGACCTCGTGCGCTCGCTTGCCGCCTTAAGAGAACTTCCGGGCGTGATGAGTGCGCGCCGCGCGTAAGAGGTCAAAAATTAAGAAGCATTCAAAATCAGGGAGTTAAACAAAACAAGGTAAAATATCGGGTTTGCGGGTTTGCAATTTGGTTTTTGTCTCTGTATAGTTCGCATCTCTCTCAGGCACGTAGCTCAGTTGGTTAGAGCATCACCTTGACATGGTGGGGGTCGTTGGTTCGAGTCCAATCGTGCCTACCAGAATTTTCAGGAGACAGGAAAAGTGTCCTACAGTTTGTTGATATCTGAGACAACAAACACCCGTAAGCTTTAAGTCTGCGGGCGGCGCGAATCCTTCTTCTCTACAAAAAGTGCGGCTCACGGGCCGCACTTTTTTTTGGACTGAAAAAACACTATCGGCTGCGTCACGTGGCGCAACGGATAAAGGAGTCAAAATGATTACGGTGACGTTGCCCGACGCCTCGCGCCGGGAGTATGAAGCGGGCGTGACGGTGGCCGATGTGGCGCAGTCAATCGGCGCAGGGCTCGCGAAGGCTGCCCTCTGCGGCAAGGTTGACGGTAAGCTCGTCGATCTGTCCTATAAGCTCGAAAAGGATGCGTCGGTGGCGATTGTCACCGCCAAGGACCCCGAAGGGCTTGAGCTTTTGCGCCACTCGACCGCCCACCTCATGGCGCAGGCTGTCAAAGAACTGTATCCGACGGCGGAAGTGACGATCGGACCCGCCATTGAAAACGGCTTTTACTACGACTTTAAGTACGAACGTCCCTTTACGCCCGAAGACCTCACCGCGATCGAAGCGCGCATGCATGAACTCGCGAAAAAGGATATTCCGGTCGAACGTTTCGTGATGGACCGTGACGAAGCCGTGAAGTACTTCAAGGGCCTCGGAGAACACTACAAGGCCGAGATCATCGCCGGTATCCCGCAGGGTGAAACGATTTCGCTCTACCGCCAGGGCGACTTCACCGACCTCTGCCGCGGGCCTCACGTGCCGTCAACCGGCAAACTCAAGGTCTTTAAGCTCATGAAGGTCGCGGGTGCCTACTGGAGGGGCGACAGCAAAAACGAAATGCTGCAGCGCATCTACGGTACGGCCTGGGCGACGGAAAAAGAACAGAACGCCTACCTTGAAATGCTCGCGGAAGCCGAAAAGCGCGATCACCGCAGACTCGGTAAAGAGCTCGATCTCTTTCATCTGCAGGACGAAGCCCCGGGCATGATCTTCTGGCACGCCAAGGGCTGGACGATCTGGCAGGTTGTTGAACAGTTCATGCGCCGCATCTACCAGGATAACGGCTACCTCGAGGTGAAGACCCCGCAGGTGATCGACCGCACCCTCTGGGAAAAATCCGGTCACTGGGCAAAGTACCGCGCGAACATGTTCACGACGGAAAGCGAAAACCGCTACTACGCCTTAAAGCCCATGAACTGCCCGGGCCATATCCAAATCTTTAATGCGGATCTGAGAAGCTACCGCGATCTTCCGATGCGCTTGGGTGAATTCGGTCAGTGCCACCGCAACGAACCCTCGGGGTCGCTTCACGGCATGATGCGTGTGAGAGGCTTCACGCAGGACGACGGTCACATCTTCTGCACGGAAGATCAGATTCTCTCGGAATGCGTGGAATTTACCCGCATCGTGCGTGAGGTCTATCACACCTTCGGCTTTGAAGACATCGCCTTTAAGGTTGCAACGCGTCCGGCGATGCGAATCGGTGAAGACGCCGTGTGGGATAAGGCTGAAGCAGCCCTTTTCCACAGTCTTGACAGCATCGGTGTGCCCTATGAAGTGCTCCCCGGTGAAGGCGCCTTCTACGGTCCCAAGATCGAGTACCACTTAAAGGACTGCCTCGGCCGCTCCTGGCAGTGCGGTACGGTGCAGGTTGACTTCCAGATGCCCGGCCGCCTCGGTGCCGAATACGTCGCCGAAGACAACAGCCGCAAGGTGCCCGTGATGCTGCACCGCGCCATTCTCGGGTCTCTGGAGCGCTGGATCGGTATGCTCATCGAACACTACGCGGGCGCGATGCCGGTGTGGCTGAGCCCCTTCCAGGTGGCTGTGGCTTCCATTACGGACGATCAGGTTGACTACGCCAAGAGCGTTGCCCAACAGATGAAGGCCGCGGGCCTGCGCGTCACGACTGATTTGCGCGGCGAAAAGATCAACTATAAAATCCGCGAGCTTACCATGCAGAAACATCCCTATATCGCCGTTGTGGGCGACAAGGAAAAGCAGAGCGGTACCGTGAGCATCCGTGCCCGCGGCGGCCGCAATCTCGGTGTGATGCCCGTGGCTGACTTCATCGCCCGTGTGGCCGATGAAAATGCCCGTCGTCTCAATAAGGACGAATAAGGCGCAGACCGTTTCTGCCGGTGCGTGAGCCGCCCGGTTAAGGGCGGCTCCTTGCGGTGCCCCGGAAGCAATTTCCGGCACCGCGGCTTTCCTCCTGAGTCTGCGGAGGAAATTCAGAAGAAACATTGAGGAGTAGTGTCATAGCTCAAGATCGCAATCACCGGATCAACGGCGAGATCCGGGTTCCTGAGGTCCGACTGACCGGCGTCGACGGCGCCCAGATCGGTATTGTCCGTACAGCCGAAGCGCTGCGCATGGCCGAAGAGGCCGATGTGGATTTGGTGGAAATCGCACCGAACGCGCAGCCCCCTGTCTGCCGCCTGATGGATTACGGCAAGTTCCGCTATCAGGAACAGAAAAAGGCGCAGGAAATGAAGGCCCGTCAGAAAGTGGTGCAGGTCAAGGAAGTCAAATTCCGCCCGGCCACCGACGAGAACGACTATCAGACCAAATTGCGCGCCCTGCGCCGCTTCCTCGGAGACGGCGACAAGGCCAAGGTGACGCTCCGCTACCGCGGCCGCGAAATGGCGCACCAGGATTTGGGTGCCCAGATCATGGAACGCATCCGCACGGATCTGGCTGAGGAGGCTCAGATCGAGCAGAATCCGAAGCTTGAAGGCCGCCAGATGATCATGGTTCTGGCGCCGAAGAAAAAGAAGTGATTTTTCGTATATAATCACGGACTTTCAAAACGCTACGGCTGAAAAATTTTCGGCCGCGGTTAAAAGTCGGGGCGGGCCAAAACGAAGAGGCCGGCACGGTTGAGTCAATCAACGTCCGGTCCGCCTGATGTTCCGATAAATCAGAAGGAAGAACGGCAAATGCCGAAGATGAAGACAAAGAAGGCTGCTGCGAAGCGCTTCAAGGTCCGTTCCGGCGGATCCATCAAGCGTGCGCACGCCACCAAGCGCCACATCCTGACTCACCGTACGACGAAGAACAAGCGTCACCTCCGCGGAATGGTCACCATTCACGAGTCTGACAGCAAGTCCATTCACCGTATGTTGCCCTACGCATAAGAAGGGAGGGGAAGAACAATGCCTCGAGTTAAGCGTGGTGTGACGGCCCGTGCCCGTCATAAGAAGATTATTGCCCTCGCCAAGGGTTACCGTCTGCGCCGCAACAACGTTTTCCGTGTTGCCAAGCAGGCCGTCATGCGTGCCGGTCAGTATGCTTACCGTGACCGCCGCGACAAGAAGCACGTCTTCCGTCGCCTCTGGATTGCGCGTATCAACGCCGCAACCCGTGCGAACGGCATGACCTACAGCCGCTTCATGAACGGCCTCAAGAAGGCCGATATCGCTCTGGACCGCAAGGTTCTGTCCGATATGGCGATTTTTGACAAGACCGGTTTTGCCGCTCTCGTCGAACAGGCCAAGGCTGCCCTGGCTTAATCTGAGTTTTCACTGACTCAGCGTGCGGGACAATCCGAAGGGGTTTTCCCGCACGGATAAAAGCGCCGGTTCTCCGAAAACAGGCAACTGTAACGGGGGCCGGGCTTTTTTTATGCCTGAAAATTTTGTAACACATTGATTTTTCGGTAGATTTTTCTATAATCACGGACTCCCCGATACTGTAAAGGCAAAGTGCGCTTTTTGGGCGTTGTCTGTGACGCCTCTCTCAACAGCGCTCTTGATGGTTGAACGATGGATGAACTGACACAACTGATCGAATCGGCCAAGGCCGATTTTGCGGCCGCAACGCAGCCTGCGGCCCTTGAAGACGCAAAGGCCCGTTACCTCGGTAAGTCCGGAGCCGTGACGATGCTCATGAAGGGGCTCGGTGCGCTCGCGCCCGAAGAGCGCAAGGAGCGCGGCAAGGCGATTAATGCGGTCAAGCAGGCCATCGATGCTGCGCTTACGGCCCGCCGCGAGGCGCTCGCCAACGCCGAACTCGAAAAGAAGCTGGCGACCGAAGCCGTCGACGTGACGCTGCCGGGCCGCGTTGTGCCCGCGGGCGGCGTGCATCCGGTGATCCGCACCTGGATGCGCGTTGAGGAGATCTTCCGCTCGATCGGTTTTGATGTCGCAGACGGCCCCGAAATCGAAAGCGACTGGTTCAGCTTCACGGCTTTAAATAACCCCCCGAACCATCCGGCCCGCTCCATGCAGGACACGTTCTACGTGGACCGTAACGACGGGCAGGGGTTGCCGCTGCCGCTGCGTCCTCACACCTCTCCCATGCAGGTGCGCTATGCGCGCACGCATCAGCCGCCCATTAAGGTCATCGCCCCGGGGCGCACGTACCGTGTGGACAGCGACGCCACGCACTCGCCCATGTTTCATCAGGTTGAAGGCCTCTGGGTGGGAGACGACATCTCCTTTACGGATTTAAAGGGCGTTTACACCGACTTCCTGCGCCGCTTCTTTGAAACGAATGACCTCATCGTGCGTTTCCGTCCGAGCTACTTCCCGTTTACGGAACCCTCGGTCGAAGTGGACATGGCCTTTACAACGGGTCCCAAGAAGGGCCGCTGGCTTGAAATTTCCGGTGCCGGTGAAGTGCATCCCAACGTGATCCGCAATTACGGCCTGGATCCCGAACGCTACATCGGCTTTGCCTTCGGTTCGGGGCTTGAACGCCTCACGATGCTTCGCTACGGCGTGGACGATCTGCGTCTGTTCTTTGAAGGCGATCTGCGCTTTTTGCGCCAGTTCAACTGATACGTGTCGGATTTAGGAGTTTACTGAGATGCTTTTTTCTGAAGATTGGCTGAGAAGCTACATCAATCCGGATCTGACGACGGAGGAACTCGCGGAATCGCTCACGATGGCAGGTCTGGAAGTTGAAGAAGTCCAGAAGATCGCCCCGGATTTCACCGGGGTTGTCGTGGGCCACGTTCTGGAATGTGTGGATCACGAAAATTCGGATCACCTGCACGTCACCAAGGTTAATGTCGGTAACGGCGAAATTCTGCAGATTGTCTGCGGCGCTCCGAACGTGCGTGCGGGACTGAAGGTGGCCTGCGCCAAGATCGGTGCTGTGCTTCCGGAATTTAAGATTAAGAAAGCCAAGATGCGCGGGGTGGAAAGCTTCGGCATGCTTTGCTCGGCCCGTGAACTCGGGGTTTCAAGCGACCATACCGGCATTTGGGAACTTCCCGCCGACGCCCCTGTGGGTGAAGACGTCCGCAAGGTGCTGCACCTTGATGACAGCCGCTTTGAAATCAAACTCACCCCCAACCGCGGCGACGCGCTCTCGGTGGTGGGTGTTGCGCGCGACCTGCACGCGGTCACCGGTGCTCCCCTTACGATCCCCGCGATGCCCGCGGTGGAATCCACCTGCAACTGCACCGAACCCGTTCACATTGAGGCGCCGGAACTTTGCGGGCGCTTCACGGGGCGCGTCATCCGCGGTTTAAACGCGAAGGCCCCCACACCGCAGTGGATGAAGGATCGGCTTGAAAGAAGCGGTCAGCGCTCGATCTCCGCGCTCGTTGACATCTCCAACTACGTGATGCTCGAGCTCGGCCGTCCCACGCACTTTTTTGACCTCAAGAAAGTGAAGGGCGACCTCACCGTTCGCTGGGCCAAGGACGGCGAAACGATCAAGATTTTAAACGAAGAAACCGTGAAGCTTGATCCCTACTACGGTGTGATCTGTGACGAAAACGGTCCGGAAGCGATCGCGGGCATCATGGGCGGCGACGCCACCGCAATCAGCGATGAGACGACCGACATCTTCATTGAGGCCGCCTTCTGGTATCCGGTCAAGATCCAGGGCCGCTGCCGCAAGCTTAATTTCTCCACGGACGCCGCGCACCGCTTTGAGCGCGGTGTGGACTACGGCAGCAATGTCGAACACATGCACTACATCACGCAGCTTGTGCTCGACATCTGCGGCACGGCGGAAACGAAGGTGGGTCCGGTTGACGATCAGTGCGTGAATCTGCCGAAGGTCCGCACGGTCTGCATGCGTCCGGCGCGCTGCAATAAGCTCGTCGGCATCGACATTCCGACAGACTTCATGGCGCAGGCCTTTACGCGTCTGGGGTTTGAATTTACCCATGACGGCGAAGACTTCGTGGTCACGTCGCCAACGTACCGCTTTGACATCGAGATCGAAGAAGATCTCGTGGAAGAGGTGGCGCGCCTTTACGGCTACGAAAAGCTCCCCGACCGGCCGCCCCTGGCCCGTATCGGCATGCGCTGCGCTCCGGAAGCAAGCCGCAGCAAGCACGCGCTGCGTCTGGCTCTCGCCGAGCGCGGCTATCAGGAACTCATCAACTTCAGTTTCGTTGAAGAGAAGTGGGAAAAGGATTTTGCGGGGAACGACAAGCCCATCCGGCTTCTGAATCCCATCGCAAGCCAGCTTTCCGTCATGCGCACGCAGCTCATTTCAGGGCTCGTGGACGTTCTGCGCTTTAACTTAAACCGTAAGGCCGAAGACGTCCGCGTTTTTGAATTGGGCCGTGTGTTCTTCCCGGATGAAACCGTCGAAGACGGTGACTTTACCGTGAAGGGCGTGCGCCAGCCCAACCATATCGCAGGCCTTGCCTACGGTGACGCGCACACGCTGCAGTGGGGCGAAGCCGCCCGCAACGTCGACTTCTTTGACGTGAAGGGCGACGTTGAGGCGCTGATTGCGCCGCTTAAGGCCACCTTTGAAAAGCTCGTGCATCCGGCACTGCACCCTGGGCGCTCCGCACGCATCCTTATTAACGGCCGCGAAGCGGGATTTATGGGTGAACTGCATCCGCGTCTGTGCCACGAATACGGACTGCCGAAACCCGCCGTTGTCTTTGAGCTTGACGTCGATGCGCTCACCACCATCCTGGTGCCGCATCCGGTTGCCGTAAGTAAGTTCCAGCCGATGCACCGCGACATTTCCGTGACGGTACCTGCCGCTGTGGAGGCGTCGGCTCTTTTTGCCGCGGTGGAAAAACTCAAGGCGACGAACTTGGGCAGCGTCATCGACGACTTCCGTCTCTTTGACGTCTACCGCCCCAAAGACGATGCGGCTGCGGCCGAAAAGAGCATGGCCTTCCGCCTGACGTTGTCGTCAAAGAGCGAAGAGGCGTTGTCCGACGAAAGCGCCGACGCCGTTGTGACCGCGGTGCTCGATGCGCTTTCCGTGCTCGGCTGCCGCCTGCGTGCTTAAACGAAAACCAATTTATTGAATTCAACCGTTCAGTTAAAACACGAAAAAATGGAACCTGTGACTCAGATCGATGCCGCGCGGGGTAAGTACCCGGTGGGGCCTGCAAATCACTCAACGCTTACGAAGATGAATTTCGTTGAAGTGCTCTGCGACCGCATGGGGCTGTCGCGCGCCGAAGCCAACGCCGTTGTCGAAACGGTGTTTGACGAAATTCTGCGTGCCCTCGTGCAGCGCCGTGACGTGAAGCTTGCCAACTTCGGGACCTTCTCCACCCGCGACAAGGTGGCCCGTCCGGGCCGTAACCCCAAGACCGGCGAAGCGCACGAAATCAGCGCCCGCAGCGTGGTGACGTTCCTTGCCGCGCCGCACATGCGCGACAGCGTGGCCTCCTTTAAAGAACCCGAAGGCATGGAATCGGTTAAGTAAGTCCGAAAATTGCCTGCGCACGCGCGCCGCTTTTGCTCTAAACTCAGCAGACGATGATGCGTGGGGTGTAAATAAGAAAACCGGAATCAGCACATCATCGGCTGAGTCCGGTTTTTTTCTGCCCTGAGCACAATGAGTATTGATGTTGTTGCAACCGGTTTGATAGTCCAATGTACCCACAGACCTATTCTGTTGATGAGCTCTCCGCACGTTGCGGACTGGCCTCTTATATCCTGCGTTACTGGCAGATTCAGTTCCCGCAGTTAAGGGAAAGCGACGGGTCACCCAAGACCCGGTTCACCGTCAATGACGAAGCGCTCGTGATGCGCATCAAAAAGTTCCTTTACGTCGATCACCTCTCGATTGAGGAAACGAAGGCCCGCATCGCTGAAGAGATTAAGTTTCCGATCGTGGCGCCGCATGTGGGCGTAAAGACTCAGACCGAGCAGGCGGCGGCGAAGGCTGAGGCTTCCGCCCCGCAAGCGCCCGCTGAACCTGAGACTGTGCCGCAGGCCGCAGAGCCTGAAGTGCCCGTTCAAGCTCCCGTTCAGCCTGAGTCCGCTCCGGCTGCCGCGGCGCCGCAGGCCCCTGTTTATGAGCCTTCTGCCGTGCAGCCCGATGTGTCGGTGCTGGTGGCTCAGGCTTCCCGCAAGGCCGTAAACGAAGCGCTTGCGCAGGCAAAGAAGGTGAGCGACGGGGAAATCGCCCGGGTGCGCGCTCAGGCCGATGCCGTTTCCGGCCAGTTTGCCTCGCTTAAGGAGCAGTTGGCCGCGCGTGATGCGGAACTCTCCGAACTGCGTCTTAACCGCACGGCAATGACTGAAGAGTTGCGTCGCGTCAAGGCCGTCTTAAATGAAAAGGAAGTGGCGCTGGCTTCCGTTGAAGAGCGCCTTGCGGCTGCTGAAGAGCGTGTGGCTTCGATGCGTACGGAACTCACCGCGGGTGGCACGGACCTCGTGCAGACTAAGCAGGAGCTGCAGCAAAAAACGGAGGCGCTTGCGCTTTCCCAGAGCCGCGCCGCAACCTTTGAGGCTGACCTCCTCAAGGTTCGTGAGAGCCTTGAAGCACAGACTGCTGAAATCCGCCAGAGAGCCGGTGAAATGACCTCATTGCGCGCGGAACTCACAAAGGCCCGCAACGAAACGCAGGAAAAAGAAAATGAGGCTCAGGTGCAGGTCCGCCAGATTGAAGCACTGAAGGCTGAAATCGAGGGGCTGCAGAAGACCGTTGCTCAAAAGAGCGAAGAGGTAAGCCGCATTGAAGCTGTCCGAAGTGAAGAGGCGCAGAAGAGGCAGTCGGTGGACACGCTCTTGGGCGGCAAAGATGAGGAACTGCGCGTCAGCCGCGCTGAGTGTGAGCGGCTTCGTACGGTTTTAAATGCAGCAGTCAATGAACTCAAAAGTCTCATGCCGGCAAAAACTGCGGAGTAATAAAGAAGTCTTTGATTTCAATGCGTTGACGGTTTAACGGCGCCTGCTTGCTGATTTTTCTTGCCGACAGGCGCCGAACTCTGTACAATGCGCAACTCATTCGGGGCGTAGCGCAGCCTGGTAGCGCACTTGCATGGGGTGCAAGGGGTCGCGAGTTCGAATCCCGCCGCCCCGACCAATTCCAGGAAAGGAGATGACGAAAGTTGTCTCCTTTTTTCATTCTTCTGTCCGTGGCTCCGGACAGCGAGTCAGTTTTTCTCCGCAGAATAAGAAAACGGCCGGTGTGCAGTAATCACAAACCGGCCGGTTCTCAGTCTCCAAATCACAGAATTTCCCGCAGGGAAAGCGTGAGGCCCGCGCGCAGGATAAGAAGCCCGAAGTCGGCGCAGAGAGCGCGGGAGGTAAACAGATTTTTCAGCATTTTTTGTAAGGTTTCCGAAAAAAATGGGATCGGTCAGCGACCGACGGTGTGCGCAATGGTGCGCGAGCGGGCTGAGCCCAATCTGAAAGACGCACTCTCTGACAGAACTGTCATCTGCGCGTCAGAAACACAATCGGTGCCGGAAGGCACGTCTTTTGGCCTGGCCTCTTGTACACTGCCGTTTTCGGATTGTTTTTCTCTTTGAAAGCCATGCATATCCTGGTGAGTAATGACGACGGCTACAGCGCGCCCGGTATTCAGAAGCTCGCGCACGCGATGAGTAATTTTGGCCGCGTGACGGTGTTTGCGCCTGAGTGCAACCAAAGCGGTGCGAGTAACGCCCTGACGCTTAATAAAACGCTTTCGGTCATGCAGACGGCGGAAAACGTGTTTGTGGTGAAGGGAACGCCTTCGGACTGTGTGCATACGGCGCTCACCGGGTTTCTCAAAGATAAGCCAGATCTTGTTGTTTCCGGGATTAACTGCGGCGCCAATATGGGCGATGACACGCTTTATTCCGGCACGGTCGCTGCGGCGATCGAAGGCTACGTCTTCGGGATTGACTCCATTGCCTTCAGCCAGATTGAAAAGGGCTGGAAAAATCTCGATTCCGCAGTGGATATGGCCTGCGTTGTGGTGGAACGGTTTTTAAGCCGTAAAACGGGAACGGATCCTGTGCTTTTAAACGTCAATATGCCCAACCTTGCCGCCGACGAATTTGAGGGCATTATGGCTACGCGCCTCGGCAGACGCCACAACGCGTATCCGCTCATTCTGCAGCCGGGAACGCAGCAGCCTGCGGTTTACCGTTTGGGCGCAGCGGGCGACCCCCGTGACTGCGGACCGGGCACGGACTTTTGGGCGGTGTCCCACGGCTTTGTGTCGGCAACACCCCTGCAGATTGACCTCACGGCCCACAACCGCGTTGCTGATGCCGCCAAATGGCTTCAGTAAAATATCCGGCAGTTTTCGGCCCGAACCTATTTTTGTGAGCAACTGAATTCATGCAGCTGAAACTTCTTTTTGCCGCAACGGCCGCGGCAACCCTGGTGGGCTGCTCCACCACGACCACGATGGCCCCGATTGAAAACCACGCGCGGGGCAGTGAGAGTGCGGCAACGACCGTACCCATTGAGGAAGGTTCCTCAACGCAGGTGCCGGCTTCGCCCTACCTCGCGAAAGAAAAAGCCCCGGTTTCAAGCGGCCGCACGCACGTGGTGGTTGCCGGCGATACGCTCTACAACATCGGCGTGCGCTACGGCGTGAACCCGAGGGAACTCGCCGCCTTAAACGGTATTTCCGATCCGACGACGATTTCGATCGGAACTGAACTCAGAATCCCTCAGACCGAGCCCGCCGAAACGACGGTGATGGGTGAGACCATTGAAATGGTTCCTGCGGCGGGGGGCGAAACCGTGACTGCGACAACAACAGCACCCGCAGCGGGTGCGGCGGTTGAAGTTGCCAAGCGCCCTGAGACGCCGGATGAAGCCGCGACGCGCGAAATTGAAGCCCAGAGGGCGATGCGTGAAGCCGCCGCCCGCGGTGAAATTCAGTTCCCGTGGCCTGTGCCCGGAGCGGTGATCGCTACCTACGAGCAGACCGGCAATATGGGGATTGATATCGCGGGCACGATCGGCGAACCCATTAAGGCCGTGCTTGACGGTACGGTGCAGTACGTGGGTCAGAACGTCAAGGGCTACGGTCAGTTCGTGATCGTGCGCCACAACGTGCGTCTGCCCGGTAAGAGCGCGATGCCCCTGGTGACGGTTTACGGCAACACCTCCAAAATCCTTGTGCGCATCAATGAAAGCGTGCGCAAGGGGCAGACGATTGCCCTGATGGGGGATTCCGACAGCGACACGGGCGCCAAGATGCGCTTTGAAGTGCGTCAGGGGCCGCCGCTTGATCCCATGAAGTATCTTGAGCCGCGTAAAGAACCCTAAACGCGGAGCGTACAAAAAACACCCCGTGCCCGGTCGAGCGTCATCCGATGCCGGCCGGGCTGATTAATTTCTTTGAGAACAGATTAGAAAAAAATGGCCCGAGCAAAGAAAGTCAAGGAACATCCGGTTTACTGCATTGCGATTGAACGCCTGGACGGCGAGGGACGCGGCGTCGGGCACCACGAAGGGAAGGTTGCGTTTGTCGAAGGTGCTTTGCCCGGCGAAACCGTGGATTACGAGTGTTTCCGCAATAAACCCAACTTTGAAATCGGGCGCGTGAAGACGATTCTCAAGGAGTCTTCGCTGCGCGTGACGCCCAAATGCCCGAATTTCGGCATCGGCCCGGGCAGCTGCGGGGGCTGCGCCATGCAGCACCTTGAACCCAATGCCCAGGTGGCCTTTAAGCAGGCGGTTTTAACCGACGCGCTCTGGCACATCGGAAAATTGAAGGCCGAGTCGCTTCTTGCGCCCATTTACGGTCCCTTCTGGCACTACCGCCACAGAGCGCGCCTGACGGTCCGAAACGTTGAGAAAAAGGGCGGCGTGCTCGTGGGCTTTCACGAAAAAAGCTCCAGCTATGTCGCGGATATGAAAGAGTGCCTGATTCTGCCGAAGAAAATCAGCGACATGCTCCCTGCGATGCGTGAGCTCGTCGCTTCCCTTGATATGCGTGACCGGATGCCCCAGATTGAAGTGGCGGTCGCAGGCGACGGCCATACGGCGCTTGTTTTCCGCAATCTTGAGCCGGTGACGGAGGCCGATTCCGCAAGGCTTCTTGCGTTCGGCAAAGACAAGGGCGCCGACATTTGGCTGCAGCCCAAGGGCCCTGAGACCGCCTATCCCATGAACCCGGAAGACGCCGATAAGCTGAGACTTCACCTCGGGGAATTCGGCGTTGACATCGTCTTTAAACCCACGGACTTCACGCAGGTCAATCACGCCTTAAATGAAACGATGGTTTCGCGTGCCGTGCATCTTCTGGGCGTAAAGCCCGGGCATAAGGTCGCGGACTTTTTCTGCGGTTTGGGGAACTTTACGCTCCCCCTGGCGCGGTGCGCGGCGCACGTCACGGGCTTAGAAGGCAGTGATGGGCTTGTGGCCCGGGCGCGGGCCGGCGCCGAAATGAACGGCCTTGCTGAGAAAACCGACTTTATCGCGAGGAACCTCTTTACCTGGAGCGAAGACGACTGGAATGCGCTCTGGGAAAGGTCGGGCGGCATTGACCGCGTGCTCATTGATCCCCCGAGAGAAGGCGCGCAGGCTTTGGCGCAGGTGCTTGCGAAAACCGACAAGCGCCCCGCGCGTGTGGTCTACGTGTCTTGTAACCCGGCAACGCTTGCACGTGACTGTGCGATTCTGCACCATGAAGGCGGCTGGCACATCCGTGCCGCGGGCGTCATGAACATGTTCCCGCACACCGGACACGTCGAAAGCATGGCGGTGCTTGAGCCCGGTCCCAAGCCTGAGAAAAAATCGGAGGAGCCGGTTGCGGCCGAGAGCCTGCAGACACCTGAAACGACGGCAAAAGACGCCGCCTCTAAGGTGCCTGAAGACGGCGTTTAAAAACCGGCTCCATGCTAAAATAACCGCCCCTTGGCCTTTAAGGGCCGGGGATTGAATTTTCAGGCATCGACTGCGCGGTTTTTTTTAAGGACGCGCGCAGCCGATGTGTTTTTGTGTCTGCGGCAAAGACTGCTGCGGCGGACTTAACCGCAGACTCGCATACTTCTCAAAGAAGAGAAAAGAAGAAATGGCTATTCAGCGTACCCTTTCCATCATCAAGCCCGATGCCGTCGCCAAGAACGTGATCGGCAAGATCTACTCCCGTTTCGAAACCAACGGTCTGCGCATTGTTGCCGCTCAGATGCGTCAGCTCTCCCGTGCCGAAGCCGAAGGCTTCTACGCTGTGCACCGCGAACGCCCCTTCTTTAAGGCGCTCGTGGACTTCATGATCTCCGGTCCCGTCATGATTCAGGTTCTCGAAGGTGAAAACGCCATCGCCAAGAACCGTGAACTCATGGGCGCTACGGATCCGAAGAAGGCCGAAAAGGGGACGATTCGCGCTGACTTCGCCGAAAGCATCGACGCCAACGCCGTGCACGGCTCCGACGCTCCGGAAACGGCGGCTGTGGAAATCGCTTACTTCTTCCCGACCCTTGCGATCTGCAAGCGCTAAGAAGGACACAGGACGGTCATGACGACAACTGAGAGCAGTCAGCAGGAAAAAATTAATCTTCTGGACCTTGACGCCGAAGGCATCCGTGCCTGGTGCGCCTCAATCGGCCAGAAGCCTTTCCGTGCGACGCAGCTTGCGCGCTGGATTCACCGCTACTGCTGCGATGATTTTGATGCCATGACCAACCTTGCCAAAGAGTTCCGGGCCAGGTTGAAGGACCTGGCCTACATCAAAGCGCCATCGATCATTAGGGAACACAAAAGCGCCGACGGTACGCGCAAATGGCTCTTTGATGTGGGTAACGGCAACGCCGTCGAGGCGGTTTTTATCCCGGAAGACGACCGCGGAACGCTCTGTATTTCAACGCAGGCGGGCTGCGCCATGGGGTGCCTTTTCTGCTCCACGGGTAAGCAGGGCTTTAACCGCAACCTCACGACCGGTGAAATTGTGGGGCAGCTCTGGACCGCCGAGCGGGAATTAAGGCGCGAAGCCGGCATTACCGACCCCAACGACCGCGTGATCAGCAATGTTGTGCTGATGGGGATGGGCGAGCCCCTGCAAAACCTCGATAACGTCATTCCGGCCCTGAGAATTTTTCTGGACGACAACGGCTACGGGCTTTCGCGCCGCCGCGTGACGGTTTCCACCTCGGGCCTTGTGCGCCAGATGGATAAGTTGGGCGAAGCGGTGCCCGTGGCACTTGCGGTGAGTCTGCATGCGCCCGACGATGCGCTGCGCGATAAGCTCATGCCCGTCAATAAGAAGCACCCGCTCGAGGAGCTTCTTGCGGCCTGCCGGCGCTATCTGAAGGTGGCGCCTCGGGACTTCATCACGTTTGAGTATCTGCTTTTGGGCGGCATCAACGACGCGCCCGAGCAGGCAAGGGCTCTGGTGAAGCTTGTGAAGACCGTGCCCTGCAAATTTAATCTCATTCCCTTTAATCCCTTCCCGGACTCGGACTTAAAGCAGCCAGAGCGCGAGAAGGTTCTGGCTTTTGCAAAGATTTTGAACGACGCGGGTATTGTCACGACGGTGCGCAAAACGCGCGGCGATGATATTGCCGCAGCCTGCGGGCAGTTGGCAGGCGAAGTGCGCGACCGCACGCGCCGTGCGATCCGCCTCGTGCAGCAAAAGGAAGAGGCCCGTGATCTTCTTGTCAAAGATGCGGCGGCCTCACACTGAGAGTAACGGTTGAAACGATGAGCGTTTACAAAGAACGCCGTGCAACGCATGCGGTAAGCGTCAGAAATGCGGATAACGTCGTGGTGATCGGGGGCGGTTACCCCGTGGTCGTGCAGTCCATGACCAATACCGCGACCGAAGACATTGACGCCACGGTGTGCCAGACGGTGCGGCTTGCCGCAACCGGCTCTGAACTCGTGCGTCTCACGGTCAATACCCCGGCAGCCGCCAAGGCCGTGGCCGCGATCCGCGAGCGGCTCGATGCCTGCGGCTGCTTTGTGCCGCTTGTGGGGGACTTTCACTATAACGGTCACAAGCTTTTAACCGAAGTCCCTGAGTGTGCCAAGGCCCTTTCCAAGTACCGCATCAACCCCGGTAACGTCGGTAAGGGAGAAAACCACGGCAACAATTTTGCGGTGATGGTGGAAACGGCCTGCCGCTACGATAAGCCGGTTCGGATTGGCGTTAACGGCGGCAGCATCGATAAAGAGCTTCTCGCCCGCATGATGGACGCCAACCGCGCGCTCGCCAACCCCAAAACGCCGCAGGAAGTGCTTTTGGACGCCATGGTGGAAAGCGCCGTGCAAAGCGCTGAGGCTGCTGAAAAAATCGGGCTCCCTGCTGACCACATCGTGCTTTCCGCGAAGGTAAGCGACGTCACCGAGCTCATCACGGTTTACCGCGCGTTAAGCAAGCGCGGCAACTGGGCGCTGCATCTGGGACTTACTGAAGCCGGTATCGGCACCAAGGGCGTGGTCGCCAGTACCGCGGCGCTTGCGGTTTTGCTTGCCGAAGGGATCGGTGACACGATCCGCATTTCCATTACCCCGGAACCGGGTAAGGCGCGAGAGCAGGAAGTGATTGTCGCGCAGCAGCTTCTGCAGTCGATGGGCATGCGCCACTTTGCCCCGCAGGTGACATCGTGCCCCGGGTGCGGGCGCACCTCGAGCACGCTTTTTCAGCAGCTCGCACAGGAAACGGAAGATTTTTTAAGAAGCCGCATGCCCGAGTGGCGCAAGACGCGCCCGGGGTGCGAAATGATGAAGGTGGCGGTGATGGGCTGCATTGTGAACGGCCCGGGCGAAAGCCAGGAAGCCGACATCGGCATCAGCCTGCCCGGCCGCGGGGAGTCGCCGGTTGCGCAGGTCTTTGTGGACGGCGCCAAGGTTGCGGGCCTTAAGGGCGACGCAATGGCCGGGGAATTTAAACAGATGATTGAGGACTACGTCGAGAAGCGCTGGTCCGGCAAAAAGAATTAAAGGAAAGAGCAAAATGGCAAAGATTAAGATCGCCGGCATCAAGGGGATGCCCGACATGCTCCCCGAAGAAAGCGCTGTATGGGAGTTTTTCACCGATACGGCCCGCCGTACGGCGTCGCTCTACGGTTTTCGTCAGATCCGCACGCCGATTCTTGAGCAGACGGCGCTTTTTACCCGCGGTATCGGGGAAGTGACCGATATTGTCGAAAAGGAAATGTATTCCTTTGAAGACAGCATGAACGGTGAAAAACTCACCCTGCGTCCGGAAAATACGAGCGCCGTCGTGCGCTGCGCCATTGAGCACAGCCTCACCTACAACGCCCCGCAGCGCCTCTGGTACTTCGGGCCGATGTTCCGGCACGAGCGCCCGCAGCGCGGCCGCTACCGGCAGTTCCATCAGTTCGGCTGCGAAGCCCTCGGTTTTGCCGGTCCCGACATCGATGTCGAGCTTCTCGCGATGATCGCGCGTCTCTGGAAAGCGCTCGGAATTGAAGCGCGCCTCGAACTCAATACCCTGGGCGAACTCGAAGAGCGCGCCAAGCACCGCGAGGCGCTCATTGCGTACTTTCAGCAAAACGCCGATATTTTGGACGAAGACGCAAAGAGACGGCTTCTCACAAACCCCCTGAGAATTCTGGATACAAAAAATCCGGACATGCAGGAGATGGTGAACGCCGCGCCGAAGTTACTTGATTTTCTCGGTGAAAAGTCCCTGGCGTTTCTGAAAAAACTTGAGGACGGTGTTTCCGCCCTCGGGATCAGCTACACCGTGAACCCCCGTCTTGTGCGCGGGCTCGATTACTACAACCACACCGTTTTTGAGTGGATTACTGATAAGCTCGGCTCCCAGGGGACGATCTGCGGCGGCGGCCGCTACGATCCTCTGATCGAAATGCTCGGGGGGAGACCCACGCCCGCAGCCGGTTTTGCAATCGGCGCCGAACGCGTCATCGAACTCATGAAGGAAGTGAAGGGCGAGATGAAGGCCGCGGACTGCGACGTCTACATCGTGCACCACGAGGGAGAGGCTGAACGCAAGGCTGTCGCCCTGGGTGAGATACTCCGCGACAAGGGCCTCAGAGTTGTTGTGCACGCCGGCAGCACCGCCTTTAAGACGCAGATGAAGCGCGCAGACCAGTCGCTTGCGCAGTGGTGCGTGATTGCGGGCGAAGGCGAAGTCGCTGAAGGTAAGCTCACTCTGAAGCACTTGAGAAACACTGCGGGCGAACAGGTTTTTGAGGACCAGGTGACGCAGCCTGAAGCTGAAGTGATTGAACGGATTGTCAAGGGTTGATTTGTTTTCAGCCCTCTGTCATTGGAATTTTTGCAAAGACAACAAAGGACACACTGAAAAATGGCATACGATTTGGAAGAACAAGAGTCCCTTGACCAACTGAAAGCCTGGTGGGAAAAGTGGGGAACAGCCGTTCTCTCCGTGATTACCGTGGGGTGCCTTGCCTTTGCCGCCTGGAACGGCTGGAACTGGTATCAGCGTTATCAGGGCTCTAAGGCGACGATCGCCTACGTGCAGCTGCAGAACGCCTTCGTGCAGGGCGACGCCAAAAACGTTGTTTCCATTGCCGACGGCCTTATGAAGGAGTATCCCGGCAACGTCTTTGCCGGTCTTGCCGGTTTTTACCGTGCTGCCGAAGCCCAGCGGCAGAAAAAGCCCGATGAAGCGCGTCAGGCCTTAAACTGGATCATTAACGAAAGCGGCCGTCCGGAATACGAAACCGCGGCGCGCGTGCGTCTTGCAGGCATTGAACTTGATGCCGGAAAGGCCGATGCGGCGCTTTCCGTTTTAACAGCAGCTAAGCCCCTGGAAGCCGATGCCGTGAGTTTTAACGACCGTCTCGGAGACGTTTACTTTGCCTTAAAGCGCTACGGCGAAGCCAAGGCCGCCTGGGAAAAGGCCCTCAAGGCCGACGCCTTTGACAGTACCGTCACGCCGCTTCTTAACATCAAACTGCAGTCGCTGCCCGTTGAGACAAAGTAACGGACAGACGTCAAACCCAACACTTCCGTAAAAGGAAACCTTACCGTGAAAATCAAACGTACGCTTTCACTTTGGGCGGCAGCTGCCGCGGCGGCACTTGTTTTGTCGGGCTGCGGCTCTCCGGACCCGCATGAACCGGCGGAACTGCAGGACTACCGCGAACTCGTGCAGATTAAGGAAGACTGGACGACGGGCGTGGGTGAGTCGCTTACCGGGCTTTTAACGCCTGCGGTCACCGAGCGCGGCATCTATGCTGCCGGCGACAGAAGTGTTTACCTCCTGGATCCGGCAACCGGCAAAAAGCTCTGGGAGACGGAGACTGAAAGCGAAATCACCGCGGGTGTGGGCACCGACGGGCGTCTTGTGGCCGTGGGTACCGCCTCGGGTGAACTCGAAGTCTTTGATGAAACCGGTAAGAAACTCTGGCAGGTAAACCTCTCAGGCGAAATGAGCGTGCCGCCCCTGGTGGGCTCCGGTTTTGTCGTCGTGCGCACCGCCGACACCCGTGTCACTGCCTTTGATGCGGCAACCGGCGAGCGCCGCTGGCGCTATCAGTCGCAGGTTCCGGCGCTTACCGTGCGCACTGCGGCTCAGATGAAGTTTTCCCCGGCCGGAATCCTCGTCGGGCAGGCTAACGGCAGGCTTCTTGCACTGGACGCCCAGGGGAAGATGGTTTTCGATGCGGTGATTGCGCAGCCCAAGGGCATCACCGAAGTCGAGCGGCTTGTCGACGTCGTGGGCTCGCCCTTTGTGGACGGCCGCATGATGTGCGCGGCGGCGTTTCAGGGCAATATCGTCTGCATGAGTTCTCAAAACGGCAGGCTTCTCTGGTCGCAGCCCGTTGACGCCGTCACGGGCCCGGTAAGTGACGGGCATAACGTCTACGTTGTGACCGCTCAGGGCGACATTCAGGCCTTTGACTACGAAACCGGCAAGCCCGTGTGGACCAACAAGGATCTGAAGTGGCGTACGCCCTCGGCGCCGGTTCCCATGAATAAGGTCATTCTGGTCGGTGACTACGACGGTGTGATTCACGCCCTTGACCAGGCAACGGGCGAAATCGTGGGCCGCACCACGGTCTCCGGCGCCGTGAATGTGGCGCCCTTGGCGTTGGGCGAAGGCCGCGTGCTCGTGCAGACGGCCGATGGCGAAATTGCCGCGCTGACGCTTTCCGAATAACACGAAACAAAAACACAAACGGGTGACGTGATGCTTCCAGTCGTAGCACTTGTCGGACGGCCCAACGTCGGTAAATCCACGCTTTTTAACCGCCTCACCAGAACGCGTGATGCGATCGTGGCGGATTTTCCGGGCCTTACGCGTGACCGTCAGTACGGTCAGGGTAAGGTCGGGCCCTGCGCTTATATCGTTGTCGATACGGGCGGCTTTGAACCTGTAAGAAGCGAAGGCATCGTGCGGGAGATGGCCGGACAAGCCGAAGCAGCGATTGCCGAAGCCGACGTCGTGATCTTTGTCTGTGACGCAAGAAGCGGGCTCACGCCGCACGATGAGCGCATCGCACGGCACTTAAGAAGCGCGGGCCGCCCGATTTTCCTCGCAGTCAATAAGTCTGAGGGCTTGGACGACAGCCACGTCGCGGAATTTCACGAATTGGGTCTCGGAGACCCCTGGCGGATTTCCGCCGCGCACGGGCAGGGGGTCTCAGGCCTCTTGCAGACCGTGCTTGAGCCCTTCGTGAACGCTCAGGACGAAGAAGAGACCGAAGAGACCGATCCTGACGCCCCTAAGCGCATCAAGGTGACGGTAGCAGGTCGCCCCAATGTCGGTAAGTCCACGCTCATCAACGCCCTTTTGGGGGAAGAGCGCCTCATTGCCTACGATATGCCGGGCACGACGCGCGACGCGATTAAAACCGAGTTTGAGTATGACGGCAGGCCTTTTGAGCTCGTCGATACGGCGGGTCTGCGCAAAAAGGGCCGTGTTTTTGAAGCTGTTGAAAAGTTTTCCGTCATCAAAACGCTGCAGGCCATCGAGCAAAGTAACGTCGTGGTACTGGTGATTGACGCGATGGACGGCGTGTCCGCGAACGACGCGCATATCGCCGGTTACGCAATGGAGGCAGGGCGCGCTTTGGTGGTGGCCATCAACAAGTGGGACGGCGTGGATTCCTACAAACGCTCGATGGTGGACGTCGATATCGAACGAAAGTTCAACTTCCTGCGCTGGGCGCGCTTTATTCACATTTCGGCCTTAAAGCGTAACGGACTGAACCATCTCATGAAGGCGGTGGTGGACGCGCATAAGGCGGCGTTTGCGAAACTCCCGACCCCGAAACTGACGCGAGCGCTGCTTGAAGCCGTGAGCATTCAGCAGCCGCCCCGCGACGGCCGCATCCGTCCGAAGATGCGCTACGCGCACCAGGGCGGCATGAATCCGCCGGTGGTTGTGGTGCACGGCAACAGCCTGCAGGCCGTCAGCGACAGTTACCGCCGTTACCTCGAAGGTTTTTTCCGGGAGAAGTTCGATCTCGCGGGGACACCCTTGAGGATTGAATTCCGCACGGGCCGCAATCCTTACGCGGAAGAGGGCAAAAAGTAGTCTTTGCGTGACAAATGCGTACATTTTTTCCGGCCGGCGTGTGGTTTCACCGCAACCGGCCGTCTGAAGTGATGATAAGATAACCCAATCCGTTCCCCGGACACGTACGTCCGCAGACAGAAAGTAAGCCGGCAAAGGGGATTTTCAGACCTTTGCCGTTTCTTTCTGGGCGTATGCCCGAGGCACCAACAACAAAAACTATTGCCAAGGCGCGGTCGTTAAACCCGTGCCGGAGAAGAAAAAATATGAGCACGATCAACAAAGGGCAGCTGTTACAAGACCCGTTTCTCAACATCCTCAGGAAGGAACATATTCCGGTTTCCATTTACCTCGTGAACGGAATAAAGCTTCAGGGGCAGGTGGAAAGCTTTGATCAGTACGTGGTGCTTTTACGCAACACCGTCACGCAGATGGTCTACAAGCACGCCATCAGCACGGTCGTTCCGACCCGCGCCGTCAACATGCCGAGTATTCCGGAAGAGTAATTTGACCAAGTTTCGTTATGAAAGCGCGCGGGAGGCCGAACCTACCCGCGCGTTTCTTGTCACGGCCGCCATCGGCCGCACCGTTTGGGCTGATGCGGGCGATGAGCTCGCGGAACTCGTGCGCTCCGACGGTCTTGTCCCCGCAGGTTATCTTGCCGCCCGCCGCGACAAACCCGATGCTGCAACGTTTTTAGGAAGCGGCAAAATCGAAGAGATCAAAAATCTCGCGCAGGCAGCAAAAGCAAGCATCGTCGTCTTTGATGCGGCGCTCTCGGCCGCCCAGGAGCGCAACATCGCGCAGGCCTGCGGCATAGCGGTGATGGACAGAACCGAACTCATTCTTGAAATTTTCCGCCGGCGCGCCAAAAGTAAGGAAGGGCGCCTGCAGGTGGAGCTGGCGCGCCTTGAGCACCTCGCCACGCGCCTTGTGCGCGGGTGGACGCACCTGGAGCGCCAGAGAGGCGGCCTCGGTAAGACCGGCGGCCCCGGTGAAAAGCAGATTGAGTTGGACAGGCGTCTGCTTTCCAACCGCGTGAAGCAACTCAGGGATCAGCTCAAAAAACTGCAGAAGCAGCGTGACACGCAGCGCAAATCCCGCAGCGAAGGCGAAACGATGACGGTGAGCCTTGTGGGCTACACCAATGCCGGAAAGTCCACGCTTTTTAACCGTTTGACGCGCGCGGAAACCTATGCGGCCGATCAGCTTTTTGCCACGCTTGATACAACGGCAAGACGCTGCTGGCTTGAGGGCGAAGACTGGATTGTCGCAAGCGACACCGTGGGCTTTATCCGGGGGCTTCCGCATCAGCTTGTGAACGCCTTTAAGTCAACGCTTGATGAGACGGTGCATGCTGATCTTCTCTTACACGTCGTTGATTCAAGCTCGGCCGTCAAAGACGAGCAGATTGCTTCGGTTAACGAAGTTTTACGTGAAATTGAGGCCGACACCGTCCCCGTCATCACAGTCTTTAATAAAATCGACCGTTCGGGGATGACGCCCGGGATTGTCAGGCGCGACGACGGCACGGTGAAGTCCGTGACGGTGAGCGCCTTAACGGGCGAGGGCATTGACGATCTGCGTCATGCCGTGGCAGAGTTTAAGCACGTCTGGGCCGAGGAAAACAAATCGTTGCCCCGGGAACCCGAAGACTGGGAGCGCGAGGCGGCGGAAATTTTGGACGGCAACGACAACTTTTCGGACCCGAAAAACTGATGTGCGGAAGCTGACGGCACCGGGGAGACGCGTTGTGCCGGCAGACCCGCTGATTGAATATAAACTCAGAGAGGAATTGATATGTCCCTTAATGACCCCCGCTGGGGCCGTACCGGCGACGATCAGACAAAACCGGCGCAGACCGGAGGCGAGACGCCCAAAAATGAGGCGGAAAACACGCAGCCCGCAGGAAGCGATGCGCCCCGGACCGGTGCGCCTCAGGCCGAGGCGCCGCGCGGGGATATGCCGCGCGCTGAAGAGCCGCGCGCCGACAATAACAGCCGCCCCCGGCAGCAGCAAAACGGCGCCGCGGACCTTGATCAGCTCTGGGATGACTTTAACCGTGCCTTGGGCGGCCTTTTGGGCGGCCGCGGGCAGGCTAACCGCGGCAGAAACCCGCAGGAAAAAAATTTTGATGACCGCGGGTTAAACGACTTCAGGCCCGATAACGGCGGGGACGAACCCCCGTCGAATAACCCGCCCTCAGGCCGCGGCAACCGTTCGCGTTTCCCGAAGGTGCCCGACGGCGTGGGTTTCGGTTTGGGCGGCATTGCCGTACTTGCCTGCGTTGCGGTCGTCGCGTGGGCCGCAAGCGGCTTTTACATCGTCCCTGAAGGGCAGGTGGGTGTCGTGACGACCTTCGGCAAGTACACCAAGGACGCCTCCGCCGGTTTTAACTGGCGCATGCCCTGGCCCATTCAGGAGGCCGAAATCGTGGACGTCTCAAGCGTCCGAAAGGCTGAGATCGGTATCCGCGGAACGACGAGCCGCTTACGGGAAGCGCTGATGCTTACCGACGATGAAAACATCGTCGACGTGCAGTTTAACGTGCAGTACCGTATCCGCCCGAATGCCGCCAAGGACTACCTCTTTAAGACCCGTGACCCTGATCAGTCCGTGGTGCATGCCGCCGAAAGCGCCATGCGCGAAGTCGTGGGCCGCAAGACCATGGATTCGGTCCTTTTTGAAAGCAAGCAGGAAATTGCCGAGAGCGTGAAAACGGGCATGCAGTCAATGCTTGACCGCTACAACACGGGTATCGAGGTGATGAGCGTCGCGATCCAGAACGCTCAGCCCCCGGAACAGGTGCAGGCTGCCTTTAACGATGCGGTCAAAGCCGGCCAGGACCGTGAGCGCCAGATCAACGAAGGTGAAGCCTACGCCAACGGCGTCATCCCGAAGGCCCGCGGTATGGCTTCGCGCCTCAACCAAGAAGCCGAAGGCTACAAGGCCCGCGTGACCGAGGCCGCCCGCGGTGACGCCGAGCGCTTCAAGAAGATTCTCGCGCAGTACGAAAAGGCGCCTGAGGTGACCCGTGACCGCCTCTACGTCGACATCATGAAGGAGCTCTACACCAACTCCTCCAAGATCCTCGTTGACACCAAAACCAACAACAATCTGCTCTATCTGCCTTTGGATAAGCTCATGGAAAAGTCCGCGGCGGAAGCCAAGGTGACGGATACCGCGCCGCAGAGTACAACGACGCCCGCCGTGCAGGCACCCGCTGCAGTGCAGCAGCCGGTTGTCCGCGATATCGATCCGCGTGAAATGCTGCGTCTGCGCGGCCGCTGAGAGTAGGGAGAGAGAAAAGTGAAAAAACTGACAACACTCGTGGTGGCCGTTGCCGTGATCGCGGGCCTTGCGCGTCTGTGCCTTTATACCGTGGGCGAGCGTGAGTACGCACTTGTCTTCGGCCTCGGGGAACTTAAGCACATTCAGGCTGAACCGGGCCTGTACGTGAAGCTGCCTGCGCCCCTGCAGAACGTGGTTTACCTTGATAAGCGCATTTTGTCGCTTGACACGCCGCAGGCCGACCTCGTGCAGACAAGCGAAAAAAAGAACCTTCTCATCGACAGCTTCGTGAAGTGGCGCATTGGCGATCCGCGCCTTTACTGGGTGTCCTTTCAGGGCAGTGAACGCGCCGCCGAAGACCGTGTCTCCGCCCTTTTGCGCGACGTCTTAAACCAGACCGTGAACCGCCGTACCGTGAACGAAATCACCTCCCGCGGCCGCGAGCAGGCGATGCGTGACATCAGCACGGGCCTGCAGGCCCGCGTCAAGGACGTCGGTATCGAAATCGTTGACGTGCGCTTAAAGCGCGTGGACTTTACCCCGGAAATTTCCGAGTCCGTCTACCGCCGCATGGAAGCCGAACGTAAGCGTGTGGCCAGTGAAGAACGCTCCACGGGTGCCGCGGAAGCCGAAAAGATCCGGGCCGACGCCGACCGTCAGCGTGAAGTGATTCTTGCGCAGGCCTACCGTGACGCCCAGAAGATTAAGGGCGCGGGGGACGCCGAAGCCAACCGCATCTACGCCGAAGCCTTCGGCCGGGATCCGGAATTCGCGCGCTTTTACCGCAGTGTTGAAGCCTACCGCGAAGCTTTCGGCAAAAAGGGTGACGTGATGGTCACCGACACCAACGGTGAATTCTTCCGTTACTTCAAAAACGACAAAAACAATAAGTAACGGTACCGACCGTCCGTTGCCAACCCCATGAAAGTCATCGTTCTGGCGCTTGCGTTTGCCGCGGTCTTTGAAAGCCTTTTTCCGGTGATTGCTCCGCACTTATGGAAGCGGTCGCTAGCGGAACTTTCAAAGGCCGATGAGGCGTTTGTGCGGCGCGTTGCTCTGGTGATTCTTGCGGCGGCACTCACAGTCATCTGGACCGTGACGGAGATTACTTGAAATGGCTACCTGGCTTTTGCCCGACAACATGGCAGACATCCTGCCGCAGCAGATGCGTGTGCTCGAAAAAATGCGCAGGACGTGTCTGGATCTTTTCGCGTCTCACGGCTTTGAGCAGGTTGAGCCGCCGATGATTGAGTTTGTCTCGTCGCTTTTGACGGGAAGCGGCAGCGACCTTGACAACAACACCTTTAAGTTCATGGACCAGGCCAACGGCCGCATGGTGGGCTTAAGAGCCGACATCACGCCGCAGATTGCGCGCATTGACGCGCATATTCTGAACAGCACCGGGGTGAGCCGCCTCTGCTACGCCGCAACCTGCCTGCACGCCAGGCCTCTGCATCCGCTTGCGTCCCGCGAACCCTTTGTGGCCGGGGCCGAACTTTTCGGCTGCTCGGGCGAAGAAGCCGACCGCTACATGATCCGGCTTGCCGTGAAGACGCTGCGGCTTTTGGGGGTGGAAAAGGTCCACGTCGATATCGGTCACACCGCGATTGTCCGCGCGCTTTTAGCCGCTGACCGCGCGTTAAACGAAGAAGGACTGCATGCGATTTTACGCGCGCTCCGTATGAAGGATCCGACGGCTCTGGAAAGTGCGGCCGCAACTTTAAAGCCCGCGACGCACGCGGCGCTTTCTGCGCTTCTGACGCACTTCGGGGACGCTTCCGTCATTGATGAACTCGAGAAACTGCTGCCCGCCTCCGGGGCCGTGCAAAAGGCCCTGGCCGAAGCACGGGAACTCGGGAAAACGTGCGGCGCGGACGAAGTGAGTTTTGACTTCTGCGACGTGCACGGCTATCAGTACCTCACCGGCGCCACCTTCTCGGTGAACATACCGCAATATGCTCAGGCGGTTTTGAGAGGCGGGCGCTATGATGGAGTCGGTCTTGCGTTCGGCCGGCCTCGGCCGGCCTGCGGTTTTACCGTGTATCTGCGGGAGCTTTCCGCCGTTTTGAATGCCTCGGAAAAGGACATTCGGCCCGAAGCGGTGCTCGCGGATGCAACGGTTACGGACAAGGACTACCGGCGCGAGGTTGAAAAACTGCGCGCTTGCGGCAAAATTGTGATTTCGCTGTTGCCCGGGGAGAGCCCCTTGGCGGCGGCCGAACGTTTTACTTTAACGCACGAACTCGTGCGGGGTGAGGGCTCGGTTGAGCTCAGGGTCATCAAGCCCCGCCGTTAGGAGCAACTGAATATGTCAAAGAACGTCGTGGTGGTCGGCGCCCAGTGGGGTGACGAGGGTAAGGGTAAGATTGTCGACTGGCTTACCGAAAAGGTGGACGGCGTTGTTCGCTTTAACGGCGGCCATAACGCAGGCCATACGCTTGTCATCAACGGCAACAAGACCATTTTGCGTCTGATTCCCTCGGGCATCATGCACCCGACGTCTCAGTGCTACCTCGGTAACGGTGTTGTTCTGAGCCCGGAAGCTTTCTTCCGTGAAATCGATGAATTAAAGAGCCACGGCGTGGATGCCGAACCCCGCCTGCATGTCTCGGGTAACTGCCCGCTCATCATGCCGTACCATATTGCGCTCGATCACGCGCGTGAAGCGGCTCTTGGGTCTAAGAAAATCGGCACTACGGGCCGCGGCATCGGTCCGGCCTATGAAGACAAGGTCGCGCGCCGCAGCGTGCGTGTCGCTGACCTCTATCAGCCGGCCGTGTTTGCCGAGCGTGTCCGTTCGATTCTCGAACTGCACAACTTCGTTCTGAAAAATTACCTCAAGGCCGAAGCGCTTGATCCCCAGAAGGTGATCGATGACGCGCTTTCCTACGCCGACCGTCTCGCTCCGATGGTCAAAGACGTCTCAGCGGAACTGAACCGCGCCATGGACGCCGGTAAGCAGTTCCTCTTTGAGGGCGCCCAGGGTTCGATGCTTGACATCGATCACGGGACCTATCCCTTCGTTACATCGTCCAATACGGTGGCGGGTTCGGCAAGCGCAGGTGCGGGCGTCGGTCCTCAGCGTCTCAACTACATTTTGGGCATCACCAAGGCCTACTGCACCCGTGTTGGCAGCGGCCCCTTCCCGACGGAACTTGAGGACGCCGTCGGAGAAGAACTCCGCAAGAAGGGCAACGAATTCGGTGCCGTGACGGGGCGTCCGCGCCGCTGCGGCTGGTTTGACGGTGCCGCACTGCGCCGCGCCGTGCAGATTAACGGTCTCACGGGGCTTGCCGTCATGAAGCTTGACGTCTTTGACGGTATGGAGAAGGTAAAGCTTGCCGTGGGTTACAAGGTTGACGGCCAGGAAGTTGATCTCATGCCTTACGGCGCTGACGCTGCCGCCCGCTGCGAACCGGTTTACGAAGAATTCCCGGGCTGGAAGGAAAGCACGTTCGGCGTGACACGCTGGGAGGATCTCCCTGAATCGGCCCGCCGGTATCTGAAGCGCCTCTCCGAAGTCGCCGGCTGCCCGATTGCCCTTGTTTCCACGGGCCCCGACAGAAGCCAGACGATTCTCTTGGATAACCCGTTCGCGTAACTCAGCTAAAATACTGAGTTACGACTCGCACAGGCGGTTCTGATTTTGGTCGAACCGCCTGTTTTTCTATAGCGGGCCGCCTGTTTTCTTTTGACTGCACGCACTATGCAACACGATCATATTGACTGGAACCAATACCGCGATCTCTGCGAACGTCTTGTCGCCCGTGTGGGCGCAAGCGGCTGGGAGTTTGACTCGCTTCTGTGTCTGGCCCGCGGCGGCATGCGCCCCGGCGACATCTTCAGCCGCGTCTACAGTAAGCCCCTGGCGATCATGACGACGAGTTCCTACCGTGAAGCCGCAGGTACCGTGCAGGGGGATCTCGATATCGCCAAGTACATCACGGGCGTGTCGGAGTTAAAGGGAAAGCTTCTTTTGGTCGACGACCTCTGTGACTCGGGCGCCACGATTAAAAAGGTGGTGGAACACTTAAAGCGCAACTACCCGCAGATCACCGAAATCCGTGTGGCCGTCATTTGGGTGAAGGCCTGCTCGGTGTTTCATCCGGACTACTCGGTCGTTCAGTACACCGACAGCCCCTGGATTCATCAGCCCTTTGAGTGCTACGACGACATCGGCATTGAAAAGCACCTCGCCAACTGCCGCGCCAAGTTCGGCGACGCACTCTGACCTGTTGAAAAAAAGCCCTGTTCGAGATCGTCGGCAGGGCTTTTTGCTGTTTGTCTACTGCGTGAGTTCCCGCGAGAAGTCGGTGTTTTTAATAAGCGCAATGAGTGTGTCGGCAATCGTGGCATCCTCTTCAACCACAAGGGCGTTGATCCCTTCGGGTTCGGTGTCGCTCGCAATTGCTAAGACCGCCAATTCAATGCTGTGCCCGGTGAGCGTTTTCTCGTGAGGGGTGAAGAAATCCTCAGGGAAGTCGCCGTCGGTGATGATAAGAAGGAGTTTTCTCTCGCTCTCCACGGCGTCCATCTGGTCGCGGGCCCAGTCAATCGCTTCAGCAATCGGCGTTGCGCCCCAGGAGGAAAGCGGTGCAAAGCGCCGGATAAAGTCTTCGGCAGTGACGGCTGCGTCAGCCGTCAACGGCAGAATGTCCGTTTTGTTGGGGCCGGGAAAGGCTGCGGCAGTGACGGTGATGCCGTTCACCTTTTTTGCGGATCGGTAAATGAGGGCGACGGCCGCTTTGGCCGAGGAGAGTCGCTCCACACCCATGGAACCGGAGCGGTCCAAAAGCATCATGAGGTGTCCCGAGGGCTTTTTTACGGGCGTTCCCCGTTTGGCAAAAAGCCGGGGTTCTTTTAAAAGGATGTCAACGGGCGCGTCCTCGGTGAGGTCGTCACCGTCCAAAGCGGCGTCCGTGTCATCGGTTTCCGCGGGCCCGGCAAAAAGCGCTTCAAACGCGTCTCTGAGCTTTTCAATTTCCTCAAATTTTCCGTAAAAGCTTTCCGTGAAAAGCTTCTTTTCTTCGGGGGTGTCCACGGCCGGTTCAACGGCGTCGGGATCTGCCACGCGGTAAAGCGCTTCCTGCACATGCGGCAGACTCCCGCGCGCGGGCTCCTCAGAGGCTGCGCCTTCCAGACAGTGCGTGTGGCCGCTTCCGGTGTGCTGTGCAGTAAGCAGTGTTTTGGTAAACCGCGCCTTGGCGGGGTTTTGTGCGGCACCTTCCTGAGTTGCCTGCGGGGCCGCCGTGAGTTCAGCGCGCACCGTCTTTTCAATGCTCTCGGCAAGCGCCATGACGGCGGCGGTGTCGGCAAGATTTCCGGCGTCCTGCGCCTCATTGAGAACGCGGTCAAGAAGCGCGGACGGCAGGTGCTTTGCGACTTCCGCCCTCAGAAGGTCTTTGAACTTCACGGCCCAGTCCATCTTTTCCCGGGCCATGAGTTCGGCATGAAGCCACGTGCAGAAAAGTGCTGCGGGCGGCAGGTCCTTGTAGGAAGCGGCCGCCAGACGCCCGTTTTCCTCAAGTTTTTCCGCGAGACAATTGCGCCAGACGCCGTAGAGGCGGTTAAGCCGCATGCCGTAGGTGTCGATGCGGACGTCTTCCAGGACGTTGATAAGTCCGGCGGTGAGTTCCGTTTTCTCTTTGGCGGCAAAAGCGCTCATATCCGTCTGTGTGACGTGCATTATCTCGTGGATGCCGTGGCCGAGCGCAAAGGTTTCAAAGCTTTCATCATCGGGATCGAGGTTTCCGAGCCAGACGGTTTTACCGTCGGTCTTAGGGCTTTCCGAAAAAGAAAACGTGACGTCGTAGCGCCCGAGTATGCTCTTTAAAGCCTCAACAACGCCTGCGCGGCGCTCCTCGGGCGTTGCATCGGGATCACGGAAAATCTGCGGCATATAAGCCAATCCTGAGCCGGGCTCTGTCAGGGGGCTTCAGGGTGACAACGTACCCGTGGCCCCGGGTTAATGAAACAGACACGCAGAGCGATGTGTGTTAACCTGCGCTACGTGTGAGAAAGGTCGGGGTTGACGGAATCGGCTGAGGGCTTTAAAAACCGGCAGCCGCGCTTTTGGGTCGATACAAACGCCGGATACGAAAAAACCCTTGTTGCCAAGGGTTCATTCGGAACAGGATTTTTGAGATTTGGTGCCCAAGACTGGACTCGAACCAGCATGCCTCACGGCGCTGCGACCTGAACACAGTGCGTCTACCAATTTCGCCACTTGGGCAAAAATCCTGAGACGCGTATTATGCCGAAGATTTTCCGATTGTCAAATTAAAAACGAATGGCTCAGACAAAAACGAAAAAGAAAACGCCGCAGGCGGCCGGGCTCGAAATCATCAAACCCCGCAAGCAACGCGGCAGCAGCGATGAGGCTCTGATTGTCTCGCGTATCTGCTTTGTGCTCTGGCAGGCAAAAGACGGGGTGACTCTGGCGGACATGAGCCGCACGACCGGGTTTGAGGCCGAGTCGCTTAAGACATTTGCAACTGAAAAAGACGGTCTCTGGTACATGGACATGCCCTTTGTGGGCTACGACCGGGAAAAGAATCAGTTTTTCCGCAAAGAAGGCTGGCGCTGGTTTACCGCAACGGTGAGCAACGTTTCTGACCACGTGCTCATTGAAAATGACCGAGGTGAGCGAGTGGACTGCGAGACGCTCCTTGACGTGTGCGAGAACATGCTGCCGGGCGACAGGGTACTTGCCTGTGAGGCTGACGGACGCACGGATACCGTTTGGATTGCCGCCCTTCTTGAGCAGCCCGCAAGACGTTATATCTGCCCCCTGGACTATCTGGACCTCAGGAAAAAAGCCTTGAAGTCCCTGAGACCGGTGAGCCGTTTTTTCACCATGGCTTCCATCGATCTGGACAAACCCTGGCAGGTGCCGGGCGGCAGGGACGTAAAAATCCAGGTTGAAACCGATCCGCGGCCGCTGGGTTTTACCGGCACACCCACCGGACACGTGGTGAAGGTGATTGAAGACGCGGACACGTCTTCGGGTGAGCTTGAGGTGGCGCTTGCCAAATACGATCTGCCGCACATTTTTTCTGAGGCGGTCGTTAAGGAAGCCGAGGCTCTGCCCTCAGACCCCGGTGCCGAAGAGGCCGATGAGCGCATCGATCTGCGCGACATCGGCTTTGTGACGATTGACGGCGAAGACTCCCGCGACTTTGACGATGCGGTGTGGTGTACGCCGGAGAAATCGGGCTGGCGCCTTTTGGTCGCAATTGCCGACGTCAGTCACTATGTCACTGAAGGCTCGGCCCTTAATAAAGAAGCCTTAAACCGCGCCACGAGCGTCTACTTTCCGAGCTGCGTCATACCGATGCTCCCCGAGAAGATAAGTAACGGGCTGTGTTCCTTAAATCCCGGCGTAGACCGCGCGGTTTTGGTCTGCGACATGATGGTGGGTACGGACGGCCTGGTGTCGGCTTATCAGTTTTATCCGGCACTCATTCACTCGCATGCAAGGCTCACCTACACCGCCGTGTGGGCGGCACTGCAGGGAAAAAGTGACGATCTCATCGGCCGCGGCGGAAGCCTTGAAGATATTAAGGCGCTTTACGACCTTTATAAGGCCTTTCGTGCCGCGCGCGTCAGACGCGGTGCAATTGACTTTGAGACGACGGAAACGCAGTTTGATCTCGACGAAAAGGGCCTCATTAAAGCCATTCACCGCAGAGACCATAACGACGCGCACCGCCTCATTGAAGAGTGCATGCTCGCGGCCAACGTCTGTGCCGCGGACTTTATCGACCGCAAAAAGGCGATGTCCTTATTCCGGATTCATGAGCCGCCGGCCGCCGATAAGCTTGCGGCATTACGTGCGACGCTTTCCTCGATGCATCTGAGGCTCGGGGGCGGCGATAAACCCGGGGCGGCTGACTTTGAAAAGGTGCTTGCAAGCCTTAAGGAGAGCCCGGTGAGCGACGTCGTGCAGGCCGCCATGCTGCGCTCCATGCAGCGCGCGGTCTACAGTCCCGACATCTGCGGACACTACGGTCTCAATTACCCTGCCTACACGCACTTTACGTCGCCCATTCGCCGCTATCCGGACCTTCTCGTGCACCGCACGATCCGTGCGCTTTTGTCGCGCCGCAAGTATTCGCCCGTCTTTGAAGGGGATTTCACGCGGCTCATGGACGGCTTTAACGGCCGCAAACTCACGCGGGAAAACGCAGAGCGCGCCCAAAACCGTGAGACACCGGTTGCTGCGCGCCAGGTAAAGCAGCTTGAAGCCTGGCGTGAGTTGGGGCTCATCTGCTCTGCGGCCGAGCGCCGTGCCGATGATGCTTCGCGCGAAGTTGTCAGCTGGCTTAAATGCCGCTACATTTCGCAGTTTTGCGGAAAGTCCTTTGAAGGGACCGTCACGGGCGTTATTGCCGCAGGGCTTTATGTGACGCTTGATGATCCTTACGTCGAAGGCTTCGTGCACGTCTCAAAGATCGGCCCCGACTACTACGAGTTTGATGCCTCGGAAAACACCATGACCGGGCGCAGCGGGCGCGAGAAGTTTTATATCGGTAAACGCGTGAAGGCCACGGTCGAAGGCGCTGACACCGAAACACTGCGCGTGGACTTTACGATCTATACCGGGGAAAGAGAGGGCTTTGGTTCGCGCGGATTCGGGCGCCGTCGGTTTGACGACTGGAATTTCGACGACGATGACGACGACGGAGACGACTGGTCAAGCTTTCGGGAAGACTTCGACTTTGACGAGGACTTTCCCAAGCCCCGTAAAAAACGCAAGAAAAAGAATAAGAACAAAAACAAAACCGTAGCTAAATAAAGCGAGAAAAAATCATGAGTAAGCAGGTCGTTCTGGCAGGTTTTCATGCCGTTAATGCCCGGGTGAGATTAAAGCCCGAGAGTGTGAAGGTGGTTTATGTGGACGCGCAGCGCCGCGACAAGCGCATGCATGAGTGCTGCGCGCGGCTCAATAAGTCCGGCATCAAGGTTGTGCAGGCCGATGCCAGAAGGCTCGACGGCCTTGCGCCCGATCTGCCGCATCAGGGGGTGGTGGCTCTCGCGGACGAAATCGTCAATACGCTCACCTTTGATGAGCTGCTTGACAGCATCACCGATAAGACACTGCTTCTGATTCTTGACGGCGTCACCGATCCCCGTAACTTCGGCGCCAGCCTGCGTGTCGCGGACGCCGCGGGTGTGCAGGCGGTTGTGGCGCCCAAGGACCGCTCGGCCTCTTTTTCGCCGGCAGCGGCCAAAGCTGCCGCAGGCGCCTGGGAAACAGTGCCCGTTGTAAGCGTCACCAACCTTGCCGCAAGCATTGTGGAACTTCGGGAAGCGGGCGTACTGGTGGTGGGAACGGCCGGAGAAGCGGAAAAGTCGATTTATGACTTTGACCAGAAGCGCGCCTTTGCCTGGGTGCTCGGTGCCGAAGGCGAGGGGCTACGACAGCTCACCCGCAAGAGGTGCGATGAGCTTGCGAAAATCCCGATGCTGGGGACCGTGGAAAGTCTCAACGTCTCGGTGGCAAGCGGCATCTGCCTGTTTGAGACCGTACGGCAGAGAACGCAGGCAAAATAACGCCCGAGCGTAGCCGGGCTTACGGGCCGTCCCTTCGGGGGCGGCTTTGCTTCGTAGCGGTCAAATACCCGCAGGCCGAGGAGGGCTTCGCCCGTGTTGAGTGGTTTCATCGGGGCCGGCGCGGCCGTCCCCATCAGAATGATCGATCCACCGTAAAGGCGCGCGAGCTTAACCGCTTGCTCAAGCGCACCCCACACCTGAAGCCGCCGAAACTCTTTCTCCAAGAGCTCTGAGGTGTCGGCATCGATGTCCCACTCCACGCCCGCCGAGACCATGTCGGCGGCGTAGAGGTCACAGACCTTGCGGGCGATCCAGTTCGTCCGGTAGAGCTTTTCGAGCTGATCCTGCGAGAGCGGCTGGCGCGACTCCATTGTGGAGCCGGGCGCCCCGGGCAGAGACGCCATGAAGCTCGCGGCATTGTCGCGCTTGGCGGTCACGTGGCCGAGAAATCGGTTTAAAACATCTTTCGTGCCCATACCGAGCTTGCTCCTGTCAGTAGCGGCTCAACGCCGTATCTGAGGCTGTCCATAGAATGGCTGAAATCGTGCTCGGGCTTGTCGGTAGGCCGTCCGTCCTTGTCCTTGGCCCAAGCGTAGTTCTGAATCTCGTGCGCCACGTTCATGCAGTCCGGATGCACCACGATGTGCACGCCTTGGAGCCACTGAATGCCGTAGCGGACGCTGTCTTGTCCCTTCGCGGCCGGCACTGCGTTGATGCCGGCAGACCTCAGCTCCTCGATGCTTTTCGGTTCTGCGCTGTCGCAGGTGACCTTCTCGCGTCTGAGGCCGAAGTCTTTGATCCGGGCGGCAAGCGCTTGATTCGTGAGCCCGCGCTCGTAAATCTCCCAGGCCACAAAAACAGTCTTTGAGGCCGGATCGTAGAAGCCGCCCACAAACGCAGTCGGATCGGTGAAGCCGAAGTCCACGCCGTAAAAGGCTTTAAGGTCGCGCCGGCTCTTCATGGCCTCGCGGTCAAAGCTCACGATCTTCGCATCCGGATAGATCAAGCCCTCCGCGATACCCCATTCGCCCAGACCTTCGATCCGGTAGCGTCTAGGGAAGTTGACCCGCAGGTCCTCAAAAAGCGCCCAGTCCTTGTCGTCTAAAAACTCATTGCAGAGGTACGTGGTCGTGAGCGCCGTCACCTCGGGGTTCGGCTTGTCAAAAAAGTGGCGTTTTCCCCACCACGTCTCGCTCCAAGGGTTGAGCGTCAGGACGATCTCTTTTCACAGACCCGCCGGCACTTGGACGCGGATGCTGAGATCGAGCTTATTAAATTCGGCTTCGCTCTCAAGCTGAGAGGCTTCTTCGCACCACACCCAGCAGAGCACGCCTTGGGCCACCGTGACGGACGTCACCTTCTGGCCGTCGTCGAGGCCCCGGAAAAGGATCTTCTGCCCGGTGCTGATCCGGACGATCTCAAGCGGGCTCACAGTCGCGCGCCAGTCGCTGTCAAAGCCGAGTCGGTGAATGGCCCACTCAAGGTTAGCAAAGCACGAGTCGCGGAGAGATCGGGCGTAGCGCCGGATCACAAGGGCATGCGCCTCCGGGTGGCTCATGAGGTTGACGATCAACCTCAGGGCGGTTGTCTTCGATTTCTTCGAGCCGCGCGAGCCTTTGCATACCAGGTAGCGCGTCCGGCTGCTGCCATGCTTCACCTCTTTGAGGTCGTTGACGATGGTCACTGTCTGAGGCTGTGTCACCGTCGAATTGACGTTGATCTTCTGCTTCTCTGAGAAGCGTTGCGGGTTGAGGTTCGCGGCACTGCGGGCGTCTTCTCTCATGGCGACGTTCAGACCTTCGACCACGCCTTTAGGGATTTCGATGCCCGACTTGACTGCGGCCTCCACAATGTCGATGAGACGGGTGGCGCTCTGACGCCGTCTCTCATCGTAGACGTCCACACCTCGCGCGCGCCCGCGCTGTCTTGTCGAAACACTCGGGATGCTCGTCCTGCCATCCCCAGACCGTGCTTCGATGGGGCATTCCCCTCATCTTGCTGATTTGGTTGATCGACTTGCCTTCGGCAAGCAGTTCGCAGAGCTTGTCTGCGAGCGCTTTCGTGTACTTGGTGGGCCGTCCGGTCTTACGCTTTGCGGCCGGTTTCTTCTTTGCGGTTGCCATTGCGTAGCCCAATAAAAAAGGCCGGATAAACCAGTCTATATTTTACATTATTTGCTTTGCTTTTTAAGCCCTTTATGTACAATACTATTTCATAAAGGAGGTGAGATATGTGGATCTGAAAGTAAAAGGCATAACGGACGAAGCTGATTTAAATCTCGTGTTTATCAGGCTCAAGATCAGAATCAAGCTAAAGCCAAAGCCAAAGCGGGAGGCATCCACAAACCTCACCGTCCAAGGAGAAGTATATGTATTACGGCATCAAAGTTGTCAAGTCCCCTGATCGGGATGTTTTCGTTGTCACCTGCCGCGATCTTCCTGAATGCACTTACGAGGATCCGACACTGGAAGGAGCTGTCACGGCGGCCGCTCAGTGCGTCCCGGGAGTGATGGAGCTTCTGTACCGTCAGAAGCGCCGCGCCATCCCGCTGCCTAGCCCGCTTCAGGACGGGGAGACGCCGGTTTACATCCCGGCTCGCGTGCAGGCGAAAATTCTGTTCTGGAACTACATGGTCGAAAACCGTTACCGGGTCGCAGACATCGCCCGCATGAACAACATCACACAGACTCAGGCTCAGCGGTATGTTGATCTGTCCAAAGACAAGGCCAGCATAGAGGCGATAGAAGAGGCCATGAGCAAGCTCGGGTTCCGATTGTCGCTGACGCTTGAAAAGGAGCCGTGACCAACAAAAAAGCCCGCTTCCTTGGTGGATCGGGCTTTTCTCTTGCTGTTTCTTTCAGGTATGCCAAAGGTGCCTTTTGGGCACCTTTTACTCGCTCAACTGATCACACAGCTTCAAATTTTGCAACCGCATTACCCACCGCGGGTGTGTGTGGATTTTTGTGTCTAGCGCGGGTTTACGGTTGAGCTTGTTGGCTCGGTAACAGGGGTATTTAACCCCAGGTACTTCGGGGCTGTCAAGCCGCCCCCATGGGGGCGGCTATGCAGCGGCGCGCCGCTACCGGAAAAATCGCAGTTTCGCCTCCTTAAGTTGTAACACTGCAACTGCTATGCTGAAACACTGTTTCAGTACTCCGCGGCAATTAAGCCTGCCCAGCGGCAAATCGCTCACCGTACATGGCTGCAAACACCGGCATGGCTTCACTCCAAGCACGAACAGGCAGCTTCCATTTTTCCATAATGCGCTGAAGTGCCAAGTAAATCAGCTTCTTGGCGGATTCTTCATGCGGAAACAAGGTTCGAGTTTTGACTACCTTCCGAACGCCACGGTTGAGAGCCTCAATACTGTTGGTCGTATACAACATGCAGATCTTGTCTGCGAGCTCTTTCGTGTACTTGGTGGGCCGTCCGGTCTTACGCTTTGCGGCCGGTTTCTTCTTTGCGGTTGCCATTGCGAGACCCAATAAAAAGCCGCAGGATTTTCCTGCGGCTGTATGCGTCCGGGTGACTAGCGCCTGAGAGGCCCCGAATACAATAAAAATACACTAGCTGTTTGATTTTTTAAAACAGTTGCTGTGTAATTATTCCATAAACAAAAGGAGGTGATGACATGTGCAAGTGGTAATTAAAAGCTTCTCAGCCACGGTTAATCTCGGGATTGTCAAGTTCAAGATTAGCCGCAAGGCGAAGGAGAAAAAGCGGAAACCGAGTAACCGCTCTAAGAAATCTCAATAAAACCACCTCCCCCGCAAGGGGGAGGCCTACCACACGCACATCATCGCCTCCAAGGAGGATTATATGTTTTACGGTGTCACGATCAAACAGTTGTCCGGCGGGTCGTTTGAGGTTTCCTGCCGTGACATCCCCGATTACAAGGCCGAAGCAGCGACGCGTGAAGAAGCCGACAAACTTGCTGCAGACTTTGTTCCCGCGTGCATGATGCTGTTCTATCGTCGTAAAAAGAAGGCAATCCCGCTGCCGTCAAAGGTTCGGAAAGGCGAGGAGCCTTACTACATGCCGGCCAAGGTTCAGGCAAAAATCCTGCTCTGGAACTACATGGTCAGCGAAGGCCTGCGCATTACCGATGTGGCAAAAAAACTTGAAATATCCTTTACGGCCGCGTCGCGATTGGTTGACTTGGTAAACGACGTTGCCAGTGTGGACGCCGTGGAAGCCGCGATGCTCAAGCTGGGGAAGTCCTTCACGCTGACGGTTGAGTAAGCCGGATCAACAAAAAAGCCCGCATCCATGGTGGATCGGGCTTTTCATTTCTGTATTTCTTTCGGGTATGCCAAAGGTGCCTTTTGGGCACCTTTTACTCGCTCAACTGATCACACAGCTTCAAATTTTGCAACCGCATTACCACCGCAGGTGTGTGTAGATTTTTGTGTCTAGCGCGGGTTTGCGGTTGAGCTTGTTGGCTCGCTAACAGGGGTATTTAACCCTAGCCTGCGGCCGATGCGCTTGCCGTCAATCGTCACCCGGGCGACGTAATACTGCCTGCCCTTGGACGTCTTTATGCAAAGGTTCGGAATGGTTGATTTCATTGTGTCTCCGGACGGTTTCCCACAAAAAGAGCGCTCCTGACGCTGTTTCCCACGCGTTTTGGTTTCCCACACTTTTTTGACTTTTGGGGAAAGTGTGGAAAAAGTTTCCCCAAACGCGTGGGGAATACTGGGATTCGAGGTCTATTTTATGGGAGATTATGAGACACGACGACACACGATGAAACAGATCGGAAAATCGTCGGAAGGTGCGCCGGTGTTGGAAAAGGCGCGGAAGGCGCATAAAACAAAGGCCCGCGAGTCGCGAGCCTTTTTCATTAGATGGCGGAAGGGGAGGGATTCGAACCCTCGATACGGTATAACCGTATACCGGATTTCGAGTCCGGCGCATTCGACCACTCTGCCACCCTTCCGCACAGTGGTTGTCCCAAAGAGGACAGAGCGCGCATGATAGCAAAAGAGCGGCGAAAAGAGAAACGCCGTTTTCGGAGGGGGTGGTCTTTGCGCAGGGAGACCGATGCAGGAGGCAAGAGTCCGGTTGTTTCAGAACCAGGATTCGGCGGAGAAGGCGGGATTCGAACCCACGATACCGTCAGTTACCTGTTTGGAATTCGGAGGTAGCCCTCTCGAGCAAGAGCCCGGTTACGCTGCCGGTGTAAGTCGGATGACTAATACTCAATTGATAAAAGAAGGGAAAATAAAGAAATCAAACCATCTTCAGCGTGAGTGCTGAGAACACCTGCAGCGCCCCTTTGTAGCGGCTCAAAGTGCCGCGGGAGCGGAGACCGCGCTTTTTAGCTTTTGGTTTGGTGTTGCCCTTTAGTCACGCCGTTGATTGAAAAAGGAAATTCTGTCCCTTTTCTTTGTATGTTTTTTGCTTTTCAGTGTTAATGTTGAAAGCGTTACAACAATTTCCCGTGGGGATGGGCTATGTCGATCCAGATTTCGGACAAAAGTTTTGAAGGTTTTAAGCAGGCATACGCGACGTTGAGCGCGGCCGTGACGAAGTTCCAGGCACAGGCCGAAGGTGCCGGCGGTAAGGTCGGCACAATCCTTACGCAGGAAATCTACGACACGGCCCGTCAGATGCTCGAAGCCGGTGCGGTGCTTGCACAGGAAGCAACGGCCAAGGTCGCTGACGTCGTTGCGGAAGTAACCGGCGCGAAAAAGCCCGCCGCGAAGAAAGCCGCAAAGCCGGCAGCTGCCGCCAAAAAGCCCGCAGCCAAGGAAGCTGCCCCGGCGAAGAAAGCTCCGGTGAAAAAGGCTGCCGCGAAATCTGCTCCCAAGAAAGAAGAAGCCGAAAAGCCTGCTGCGAAAAAGGCTGTGAAGGCCCCGACAAAGAAGGCTGCAGTAAAGCCCGCAGCTAAGGCCGCCGCAAAGAAGGCCCCCGCCAAGACCCCGGCCAAAAAAGCCGCTGCCAAGCCCGCCGCGAAGACTGTGAAGGCGGCACCGGCAAAGGCCGCGAAAAAGCCCGCGGCAAAGCCTGCTGCCAAACCGGCCGCCAAGAAGGCAGAGGTGAAGAAGGCGCCTGCTGCAAAACCCGCCGCCAAGAAAGCGGCTCCTGCAAAGAAGCCCGCAGCCAAAACGGCGTTAAAGGCTCCTGCCAAAAAGGCTGAGATTGCCAAGAAGCCGGCCGTAAAGGCTCCCGCTAAGAAAGCAGAGGCTAAGCCCGCCGCAAAACCCGCAGCCAAGGCCCCCGCCAAGAAGGCTTCCGTGAAAGCCGCTAAGCCTGCAGCCAAAAAGCCCGCAGCCAAGAAGGCCGCTGCGAAAAAGTAACTCCGTGTTCTCCTTGAGTTAACACGAAAAGCCGGAGAAAGACGCGCCTTTTTCTCCGGTTTCTTTTTGGCAGGCCGCATGCTGCCGCGCTGTTTGGCGTAACGCCGCCTTTGCTCTACAATCTGTCCGCCTGCGTTGAAAGAAACGTCGGGCCGGCCGGGCGGCAGAGTCTGCTCCCGTCATGCACAGCTTTGCGTCCCCGCTGCGGGGAAAACCGCACTGTGCTTGCGGCATGAGGCCGAAATCCGGCGGAACCCTTGAGATTTTTCCGCACACTTTCCTATTTTGTGAGCAAACACTGCGCCCGGCGCAGTCTCAACCGTTTGTTTTCGTGAATCCGGCAAATAATCCCGGGCTTGTGATCGAAGCTGCGCTTCTGACGAGCCCCAGGCCGCTCAGCACGGCTGAGCTCGCCCGCTTGTTTGAAAACCGCTATACGCAGGACAGAATCCTGACGGAGGTGGGTAAGCTTGCCCTTTTCTGGCAGGACAGGGGCTTGCGCCTTCTTCAAACGGCGGAGGGCTGGCGTTTTCAGAGTGCACCGGAGGTCGGCGAGTATCTCGTCAGGCTTTCTGAAGAAAAGGCGCCGAAGTACACGCGTGCGGTGATGGAAACGCTTGCGATCATTGCCTACCGGCAGCCTGCCACGCGCGGTGATATTGAAGAAATCCGCGGTGTGACCGTGAACCCCAATTCCTTGAGACAGCTCGAAGAGCGCGGCTGGATTGAAGTGATTGGCCACAGAGAGTCGCCGGGGCGTCCGGCACTTTTTGCCACCACCGCACAGTTTTTAAATGATCTCGGCTTAAAAAGCCTTGATCAGTTGCCGCCCTTACAGGGCGAAGAACCCAAAGTCGAAGAATTTGAACTGGACTTTTCGGACAAGAATAAAAAGGCGGACGAACAAAAGACGCCTGAACTGCCGCTTGCCGAAGAGAAACCGCTTTTAGCCGACGAAGGTAAAAAAGATGCCTGAATCTAAAAAGTCAGTCGAAGTTTCTGAAGCCGCATCCGCGGCTGTTACGCCCGAAGCGGACGAAGCCTCCGCAAAACCCGTGAGGCGCCGCCGTACGGCCGTGAAAAAAGCCGGGGTGCCCGAAGCGGCCCCTGAAAACGCGCCCAAAAAGCGCACGGTCCGAAAGTCCGTGAAAAAGACGGCGGAAACGAAGGCGGCTGAAGCGGATAAGGACGCCCCGGAAGCTGTGCCGGCAGAGGCGGAGACGGCAGAGGTTAAGCCCGCCGCCAAAAAGCGCACGGTGCGCCGTAAGAAGACAGAGACCGTAGCGGCGGAGACTGCCGGGGGAGCACCGGCTGATGCCGCGCCTTCTGAGGCTGCCGCCGAAGCGGTTGCGGCTGAGGAAGTTAAGCCCGTTGCCCGCAAGCTCCGAAAGGCTGCGTCAACCGGCACCCGTAAGCCCCGCACAAAGGCGGCGGTGACGGAGACGGAGAAAACTGTTGCGGTTGCTGACGTGCCCTCTGAAGAGGAAGTCTCCCCGGCGGCCGCAGCGCCCCAGGCGGTTTCTGAGGACGATCCTCAGGCTGAACTTCCGGCTGAGGCCCTTCAAATGCCGGCCGCTTCTGACGAAGAGACGCTTACCCGCGGCATGATGGCCGACAATGTCTTTGACCCCCGCGTTTTTAAGCGCGGTAAGGCAGCGGCAAAAAAAGCGCTCATTGCGCAGAGTGAAAAACTGCAGAAGGTTCTCGCCGACTGCGGTCTCGGAAGCCGCCGCGACATGGAGCAGTTAATTCTTGAGGGCCGGATTTCTGTGAACGGCGAACCCGCCCATCTCGGACAGCGTGTGCTTCCCGCCGACATCGTGCGCGTGAACGGCCGTATTGTGAAAAAGGCCGAAAGCGCAGGCGGCGGCAGGCGCGTGCCGCGAGTGCTTGTCTACCATAAGCCCACCGGTCAGATTGTCAGTATGGACGATCCCCAGGGACGTCCCACGGTGTTTGACAACCTTCCTAAGATCAGCCACGGCCGCTGGATTGCGGTGGGGCGTCTGGACTTTAATACCGAGGGGCTGCTGCTTTTTACCAACAGCGGTGATCTTGCCAACCGTCTGATGCATCCGCGCTACGCGATTGAACGCGAATACGCGGTGCGCACCGCGGGAACACTCACTGAAGAAGGCCGTGAGGCGCTTTTGTCGGGCGTGGAGCTCGAAGACGGGCCCGCGGCATTTTCTGAATTGACCGACAAGGGCGGCGAAGGGCTCAACCACTGGTACCTTGTGCGCATCAATGAAGGCCGCAACCGTGAAGTGCGCCGCATGTTTGAAGCGGTGGGATTGACGGTGAGCCGCTTGATCCGCGTGCGTTACGGCGCAGTGCAGTTGCCGAAGGACCTTGCCAAGGGCGCTACGCGAGAACTTGCGGGCGACTGGGTGAAGGCCTGGGTAAGCGACCTTGAGGCGCAGGGCGCAACGGCCAATCCCAGGCAGGGCGCCAAGCCCTTTCATAAGGGAAATAAACCCAAGGGCGGCAACCCCCTTAATAACGGGGGCTTTAAAAAGAAACCCTTCGGCGGCAAACCCCGCAATAAGGGAAAAAGCTGGCAGCCCGATTCGATGACCAGTACCGTGGACTATATAGCGAGCGGCCGTCTCGACGGTGCGCAGAACGTTTATTCCCGCGGCTTTGCGGGGCGTCCCTCGGCCTACGGCGATCAGCCGCAGTCGCAGTACAAAAACCGCGGCGGCAACCGCTCCGGCCAGCATCAGGGCGGAAGGCGCAATTTCCGTAACCGCGGTTAACCGGAAAGCGTTGGCTGAAAAACACGGAAAAACAGCGCTTCGCTGTTGAAAAAACAACAAAAATCCGTATAATGCGCCCCGCACGGAGACGTCGGGGCGCATTTTTCATGCGGCCGCGGCGGTCTTCACAAAGCGCCGCTCGGTTTTCAGAAGCTGAGCGGTCCGGCACGTGGCCCCGTTAAGGGGGAGGCGCGGCGGCGCAAAGAGGCGTTTCCCGGTGAAACGGTTTTTGCGGGCTTTACTCACTCAGGTCTGACGGCAGGCAGTTTTGTCGTGAGGCCCCTTTCTTCGGGAAAGGAACAGGGATGGGCAGTGTGCCCATTTTTTTTTGGTTTTTTCGGGGAATCCCCCCGCACAAGATTCGCATCAATGCCTAAGAGCACAGCGCAAATCACTGAACTGATCGAGAGCACGGTCACGGGCCTCGGCTACGAGTTTGTCGACTTCGAGCGACTCGCCAGGGGGCTTGTGCGCATCACGATCGACACGGACCGCGAAGGCGGTATTTCCGTGGACGACTGTGAAGCCGTGAGCGACCAGATCACGCATCTTTTTACCGTTGAGGGCGTCGACTACGAGCGCCTGGAAGTAAGCAGCCCCGGCGTGGAGCGCCCCTTAAAGCGCGCCCGTGACTGGAAGCGTTTTGTGGGGTCGCCCGCGCACGTGGAACTTTACGAGCCCATGCACGCCGAAGGCTTTCCTGAAGCCGGCCGCCGCAAACTTGACGGAAAGATCCTTGCCGTTGAGGGCGAGGGCAGTGAAGCCCGCGTGCGCTTCAGCTTTGAGGAACTTCATATCGCCCGTACGCCCTCGCAGGCCGTGCGGGATAAGAAAAAGGCCGCGAAGACGCCTGCAGCGGCGCCTGTGGTTGTGGAATTTGACCTGGTTGACGTGGACCGCGCCAATCTGATTGCTGAGCTCGATTTTAGAGGGAAGAAATAATGAGCCGAGATATGCTCGAGATGGTCGATGTACTGGCCAACGAAAAGAATGTTGAAAAGTCTGCCGTGTTCGGCGTGCTTGAAACGGCTCTGGCAAGCGCCGTGAAAAAGGCGCAGTTCCCGGGTGAAGACGCCGATGTGGTGGTGAGCGTTGACCGCGGCACCGGTGACTGGACCGCCAAGCGCCGCTGGGTTGTGGTGAGCGGCGACGAAGGCCTGCAGCAGCCCGACCGCGAGGAGATGCTCTCCGACGTGATCGACGACTATCCTGAGATCAAGGTGGGCGACTACATCGAAAAGCCGATTGAAAACATCAACAGCTCCGGCCGCCGCTTTGCCCAGGACGCCAAGCAGGTCATTCTGCAGCGTTTGAGGGACGCCGAACGCGAACAGATCCTCAAGGAATTCCTCGCCCGCGACGAGCAGATCATCAACGGCCAGATCAAGCGCGTGATGAAGGACGGCGCCATTGTTGAAATCGGCCGCCTTGAAGCGCTTCTGCCCCGCAGCGAAATGATTCCGCGCGAAAACCTCCGTAACGGTGACCGCGTGCGTGCCTTTGTGCTCAAGGTCGAAGAAAACACCAAGGGCCGTCAGGTGATTCTGTCGCGTGCCTGCCCTCAGTTTTTGAACAAACTCTTTGAGCTCGAAGTGCCGGAAATCGAAGAAGGCGTCGTGGAAATCAAGTCTTCTTCCCGTGATCCCGGCATGCGCGCCAAGATCGCCGTGATGAGCCGCGACAAGCGTATTGACCCGGTGGGGACCTGCATCGGTATTCACGGTTCGCGCGTCACCGCCGTCACCAACGAGCTCGCCGGCGAACACATCGACGTTGTGCGCTGGGACGAAAACCCCGTGCAGTACATTGTGGAAGCCTTAAAGCCCGCGAAGGTGAGCAAGGTTTTGGCCGACGAAGACGCCAACAGCATGGATGTGACGGTCGACGAAGACAACCTCGCCGTTGCGATCGGTAAGGGCGGTCAGAACGTGCGTTTGGCGAGCGAACTCACCGGCTGGCAGATCAACATCATGACGGCAGAAGAAGCCGACAAGAAGCGTGAAGACGAAATGCAGGCTGCGACCGGGGAATTCGTGAGCGAACTCGGTATTTCCGAAGACACGGCCCGCGCGCTCTTTGAGGACGGCATCTACAGCCTCGAGGAACTTGCATACGTGCCTGAACAGGAAATCGCGGGCCTCGGGCTCTTTAGCGATGAAGAGCTCCCCGAAGTGCGCGAAAAGGCCCGTACGGTGCTTCTGGCCCGCGCCTTAAAGCGTGAGGAGAACCTCCGTCAGGCCGACCCCTCGCTCTTTGCGCTTGAAGGCATGGACAATGACCTTGCAAGTAAGCTCGTGGGCGCGGGTGTGAAGACCGCCGATGAGCTCGGTGATCTGGATACCGAAGAACTCGTCGAAAAGACGGGGCTTGATGAAGAAGCCGCCAGCAAACTCATCATGGCGGCACGTGCTTCCTGGGCCGAGTGAGTCCGGGACAAGTTCGATTAACGATAAGGAAAACGGCCGTGAGCCGCCCGGTGAGTCAATCGGGCGGCAGGCACCGGAAACAACCGCGGTTGCGGTGCGGTCAGCGGCAGGAGTAAGAAAAGAATATGGCAAACAATACGGTTATCGATCTTGCCCGGGAAATGAAGATCCCCGCTCAGACGCTGCTCGCACAGCTCAAAGCCGCGGGCATTGAAAAGACGGGCGAGACCGACGAATTAAGCGAAGCCGACAAGCGCCGGCTTTTGGACAGCCTCAGAAGCGAACGCGTGCCCGACCGTCCCAGCAAGATCACTGTGAAGCGCCGCGAAACCTCCACCATCCGTCAGAAGGACGGCCAGGGCGGAGCGCACACGATTGAAGTGGAAGTGCGCCGCCGCCGCGTCTTCGTGAAGTCGCCCCGTCAGGACGATGAGCGCGCCCGCGCCATTGCCGCTGCGCGCGCGGAAACCGAAGCCGCCGCACGCCGCGCTCTGGAAGAAAAGCAGGCGCAGGCAGCGCAGGCCGAAAACGACGCCGCAAAGGCCGCGGAAGCCGTGAAGGCCGCGGAAGCGGAAAAAGCCGCCAAGGCCGCTCAAGAAGCCAAGGCTCAGCAGGCTCAGAAGGCTGCTGCTGAAAAAGCCGCCAGGGAAGCTGCCGAGCAGGCTGCCGCCGAAAAGGCCGCCGCCGAAGAAAAGGCCCGCGAAGCCGCGGCTGCCGAGCGCGCTGCCGAAGAGGCCGCACGCCGCAAGGCTCGTGAAGAGGCTGCCGCCAAGGCCGCCCGTGAAAAGGCGGAGCGGGAAAAGGCCGAGCGCGAAAAGCTCGATCAGGAATTAAAGCGCCGTGCACAGGCTGCCGCTCAGCGCGTGGCCCCGAAGGCTGCGGAAAAAGAAGAAACTGCGGTTTCGGCTGAAGAACGGGCCCGTCGTGACGCGGCCCGCAAAAAGGCCTTGGAAGAAGCCGCGGCAATCCGCGAGATGCTTTCTAAGCCCAAGACCGTTTTAAAGGCAAAGGCCGACCGCGGCGATAAGAACGACCGCAAGGATGCGGAAAAAACGGCCGCTGCCGCCAAGCCGGCTGAAGCGAAGAAAAAGACCGAAGCCAAGCCCGCAAAGGCGGCTTCCGGTGACCGCAACGACGAGCCCAAAAAGGGCGGCAAGGGCCGCAAGGGCGAACGCAACAACGACCGCGGCTGGAATGACGAAGGTCAGAAGCGCCGCACGATCAAGACCCGCGGCGGCGATGACTCGGGAGATGACAACTGGAGAGGCCGCAGCCGCAAGCAGCACCATCACGAGCAAAGCGTGCAGCAGATGCCCGCGGAACCCGTGGTGCGTGAGGTGAGCGTGCCTGAGACGATTTCCGTTGCCGATCTCGCGCACAAGATGAGCGTGAAGGCCACCGAAGTCATCAAGGTTCTGATGAAGATGGGCCAGATGGTCACCATCAATCAGATGCTTGATCAGGATACGGCCATGATTCTCGTTGAAGAAATGGGCCACAAGGCGATTGCCGCCAAGGCCGACGATCCGGAAGCGCTCTTGGGTGAAATCGAAGAGGGTGCCGAGCAGTACCCCGCCGTGCCCCGTCCCCCGGTCGTCACGATCATGGGTCACGTTGACCACGGTAAGACGTCGCTTTTGGACTACATCCGCCGCGCCAAGGTTGCCGCGGGTGAAGCGGGCGGCATCACGCAGCACATCGGTGCGTATCATGTGAAAACGCCGCGCGGCATCGTCACGTTCTTGGATACCCCGGGGCATGAAGCCTTTACCGCCATGCGTGCCCGCGGTGCGCAGGCAACCGATATCGTGATTCTGGTGGTCGCAGCCGACGACGGCGTGATGCCCCAGACCAAGGAAGCCATTGCGCATGCCCGCGCTGCCGGCGTTCCGATGGTCGTTGCAATCAACAAGATCGATAAACCCGAAGCCAACGTTGAACGCGTTACGAACGAACTCGTTCAGAACGAAGTGATTCCTGAAAGTTTCGGCGGCGACGTGCCGTTCTGCCCGGTGTCCGCCAAGACCGGTAAGGGCGTGGATGAACTCCTTGAAAACGTTCTGCTGCAGGCAGAAATGCTTGAATTGAAAGCCCCGGATCAGGGTAACGCCAAGGGTATCGTCATTGAAAGCCGACTGGATAAGGGCCGCGGCCCCGTCGCTTCCGTTCTCGTTCAGTCCGGCCTTTTAAAGAAGGGCGACATTGTTCTGGCGGGCCAGGCCTTCGGCCGCGTGCGCGCCATGGTGAACGAACTCGGCAAGCAGGTGCAGAGCGCCGGTCCCTCGATTCCCGTGGAAATTCAGGGTCTCTCCGACGTCCCGGCCGCAGGCGACGAACTCATTGTGGTTCCGGACGAACGCAAGGCCCGCGAAGTCGCGCTCTTCCGTCAGGGCAAGTACCGTGACGTGAAGCTTGCGCGTCAGCAGGCCGCAAAACTTGAAAACCTCTTCTCCGGCGAAAATAACGGGGAAGTAAAGACGCTGTCTCTGATCATCAAGGCCGACGTTCAGGGTTCTCAGGAAGCCTTGGTGCACGCTTTGACGAAGCTTTCCACCGACGAAGTGCGCGTTCAGGTTGTCCACAGTGCCGTGGGCGGTATTTCCGAAACCGACGTCAACCTTGCTGCGGCCTCCAAAGCCGTCATCATCGGCTTTAACGTGCGCGCTGATGCTGCGGCCCGTAAGCTCGCGGAACAGGACGGCATTGACATGCGCTACTACAACATCATCTACGACGCCGTCGATGATGTGAAGGCGGCCATGAGCGGCATGCTCTCGCCGGAAAAGCGCGAGACGGTGATCGGTATGCTCGAAATCCGTCAGACGATCCGCGTTCCGAAGGTGGGCCTTATTGCCGGCTGCCGCGTCATGGAAGGCGTGGTGCGCAGAAACGCGTCCGCGCGCCTCTTGCGCGACAACGTCGTCATCTGGACCGGGGAGCTTGCGTCTCTGAAACACTTCAAGGACGATGTGCGCGAAGTGCAGGCCGGCAACGAATGCGGTCTGTCGCTTAAGGGCTACGACGACATCAAGGTGGGCGACCAGCTTGAAATCTTCGAAGTCACCGAAGTCGCCCGTACGCTCTGAGGTGGATGCTGATGGCTGTTAAAGCAAAAAAGCCGGGCAGAGCGCTGAGGGTCGCCGACCAGATCGCGCGCGACATTGCCGAACTCATTCCGCAGAACGTGCGCGATCCGCGCGTGGGACTGGTGACGATCACGGGTTGTGAGATCACGCCGGACTACGCGCACGCGAAACTTTTCTTCACCACCATCGGGTGCGACGAGGAAAAGTGCCGCGAGGGTCTGAATGCGGCCGCGGGGATGTTAAGAAGCCTCATCTATAAAAAGCTCACGATCCATACGGTACCGACGCTTCACTTTGTTTTGGACGAAAGTGTGGCGCGCGGTTTTGCCATGGACCGTGTGATTGAAGAGGCAATGCAGGAAACCCGGCGCAGCGAAGCCTCTGAAGGCAAGACCGAATAAAGAGGCGGCGATGGGCGCAAAGGGTGACGATATTGACGGCGTGATGCTGCTGGATAAGCCTGCAGGGATGAGCTCAAACTGGGCCCTGCAGCTTACCCGCAGGCTCATTAACGCCAAAAAAGCGGGGCACACCGGAACGCTTGACCCGATGGCAAGCGGCCTGCTGCCGCTTGCGTTCGGAAACGCCACAAAGTATTCCTCAGACCTGCTGCACGCCGACAAGCGCTATGAGGCTGAGCTCACGTTCGGCGCCGCCACCGATACGATGGATAAAACCGGTGCGGTGACGGAAACCAGCAGCAAACGTCCGACAAAAGACGAACTCGTAAAGGTTCTCGGGGAATTCACTGGCGTCATCGAACAGGTGCCTCCGATGTACTCAGCCGTCAAGCACGGCGGAAAAAACCTTTATGATCTCGCCCGCAAGGGTATTGAAGTGGAGCGTAAGCCCCGTAAGGTTGAGGTCAAAAGCCTCACGCTTCTGGCCTTTGAGGGGGATAAGGCCGTCATTGACGTGCGTGTGACGAAGGGCACCTACATCCGGGTTTTGGCCGACGATATCGGCCGCAGGCTCGGCTGCTACGCGCATCTGACGGCCCTGCGCCGCACAGAAGTGGGAGACTTAAAAATCGCCGACGCCGTGCCGTTTGCGGCGGTTGACGACAAGAATCAGACAATTGAAGAACGCCGCGCGCTTTTAAAGGGAGCGGATTTTCTGCTGCAGACGCTGCCCTCGGTGACGCTTGATGCCGCAGGCGCCGAGCGTCTGAGAAACGGACAGCGTCTGGCATTAAAAAGTGCCGTGCGCGGTGAGGCACGGGCCTACGGGCCTGAAATGAAGTTACTGGGCGTGGTGAAGGTCGACGCACGCGGCGTCATTCACCCGTACCGATTAATCAGAAACACAGACAATGACCCGTCCTGAAGCGGGACGAACTCGGGAAGACACACAAAATGACAAGAGCTATTCGCAATATTGCAATCATTGCTCACGTTGACCACGGTAAGACCACGATGGTTGACAAGTTGCTGCAGTGCGCGGGAACCTTCCGCAGCAACCAGCAGGTCGATGAGCGCGTGATGGACAGCGGTGACATCGAAAAGGAACGCGGCATCACGATTCTGGCGAAAAACTGCGCCGTCGAATACGAAGGCGTGCACATCAACATCATCGATACCCCGGGGCACGCGGACTTCGGCGGTGAAGTCGAGCGCGTGCTCTCGATGGTTGACGGCGTGCTGCTTCTCGTGGACGCGGTGGACGGCCCGATGCCGCAGACCCGCTTTGTGACGCGCAAGGCCCTCGCAGCGGGCCTTAAGCCCATCGTCGTCATCAACAAGGTTGACCGCCCCGGTGCCCGCCCCGAGTGGGTTGTGAACCAGACCTTTGACCTCTTTGACAAACTCGGCGCCACCGAAGATCAGCTCGACTTCCCGGTGATTTACGCCTCGGCCCTTGAGGGCTACGCCGGTTACACCGACAACGTCGAAGAACTCAAAAAGATCGGCAACATGCGCGCGATCTTTGACACGGTGATTAAGTACGTCCCCGTGCGTGAAGACAACACCGAAGCGCCCCTGCAGCTTCAGATCTGCTCTCTGGACTACTCGAGCTACGTGGGCAAAATCGGTATCGGCCGTGTGCACCGCGGTATTCTCAAAGCCGGTCAGAACGTTGTGATCATGAACGGGCCGGAGGACACCCCCAAGCCCGCCAAGGTCAATCAGATTCTGCAGTTTGAAGGTCTTGACCGTAAGGTTGTGGACTTCGCGCAGGCAGGCGACATCGTGCTCGTGAACGGTATTGAAGACCTCAACATCGGTACGACGATCACCGACCCCGCGGCCCCTGAAGCCCTTCCGATGCTTAAAGTCGACGAACCGACGCTTACCATGAACTTCATGGTGAACACCTCGCCCCTGGCGGGCCGCGAAGGTAAGTTCGTCACCTCGCGTCAGATCCGTGAACGTCTGGAACGTGAATTGAAGAGTAACGTCGCCATGCGTCTGCGGCCGACCGCGGACGAAACGGTCTGGGAAGTGTGCGGACGCGGTGAACTGCACCTCACGATCCTCCTTGAAAACATGCGCCGCGAAGGCTACGAACTTGCTGTGGGCCGTCCGCGCGTACTGCTCAAAATGGTTAACGGCGAAAAGCAGGAACCCTATGAGCTTCTCACGGTGGACGTCGAAGAAGAGCATCAGGGCGCCGTCATGGAAGAACTCGGCCGCCGCAAGGGCGATCTGCAGGATATGCAGCCCGACGGTAAGGGCCGTGTGCGTCTGGAATACCGTATTCCGGCCCGAGGCCTCATCGGCTTTCAGTCGATGTTCATGACGATGTGCCGCGGCACGGGCATCATGAGCCACGTCTTTGACGACTACGGTCCCATCAAGCAGGGTGACGTCGGTGAACGCCGCTCGGGCGCGATCATCAGCCAGGATGACGGTAACGCCGTTGCCTATGCGCTCTGGAAGATTCAGGAGCGCGGCCGTCTGTTCGTAAGCCCCGGTGATGCCCTCTACGAAGGCATGATCATCGGCGAACATTCCCGTGAAAACGACATCGTTGTGAATCCCATCCGCTGCAAGCAGCTCACCAACATCCGTGCTTCCGGCACCGATGAAGCGATCCGCCTGGTGCCGCCGGTGCAGCTCACGCTTGAAAGCGCCGTGGAATTCATTAACGACGACGAACTCGTGGAAATCACCCCGAAGACCATCCGCCTGAGAAAGCGCTGGCTGAAGGAATTCGAACGCCGCCGTGCTTCGCGTGCCGAACGCGATGAAATGACGCTTTAATTTGCCGTCATGACTAAAAAGACAACGCCCGACACACTGTGCCCCTGCGGCAGCGGCAAGGACTTTGCCGCCTGCTGCGGGCGTTTTCTTGACGGGGGCCAAACCCCTGAGACGCCCGAAGAACTCATGCGCTCACGCTACAGTGCCTATGTTCTCGGGCGTGAAAATTGGATCCGCGCTACCTGGGCGCCTGAGACATACCCTGCAGACCCCATGGAGGGGGCTGATAAAGTGAAGTGGCTCGGGCTGACCGTCAAAAACGCGGCACTTCAGACGCCCACGGAAGGAACCGTGGAATTTGTGGCCCGCGGCCGCACCCGTGAAGGGGCTTTCCGCATGCACGAGATTTCCCGCTTTGAAAAGCGGGACGGCGTGTGGGTTTATGTTGACGGGACGTTTCCCGACAAGTCCTGACCGTTAGTCTTTCCTTTTTCTTCGTAAAACTTATGCCTGACGCCGATTTTTCCCGCCGCTGGCGCTTTTGTGTTGCCCCGATGCTTGACTGGACGGACACGCACTGCCGCGTGTTTCACCGGTCGCTCTCGCGTCACGCAAGGCTTTACACGGAGATGATTACCTCACCCGCGCTCGTGCACGGTAACCGTGACCGGCTGCTGCGGTTTTCAGAGGTTGAACATCCCGTTGCCTGTCAGTTGGGGGGCAGTGACCCCTCGGAACTCGCGCAGGCCGCAAAGTGGGTTGCCGAACGCGGCTACGACGAAGTGAACCTTAACTGCGGCTGTCCCTCTGAGCGCGTGCAGCGAGGCAGTTTCGGCGCGTGCCTCATGCTCGAAGCCAAGCTCGTCGCTGACTGCTTTAAGGCGATGCGTGACGCCGTCGATATCGACGTCACCGTCAAGCACCGCATCGGCGTCGATAAAGAGGATTCGTACGGTTTTGTGCGTGACTTTGTGGGCACGCTTTTTGACGCGGGTTGCCGCGTCTTTATCGTGCATACGCGCGCGGCGTGGCTCAAGGGCCTTTCCCCCAAGGAAAACCGTGAGGTGCCGCCCTTAAAGCGCGACTACGCCTATGCGCTCAAAAAAGATTTTCCTGAGGCCGTGATCTGCGTAAACGGTGCCGTGAAAACCCTTGAAACTGCCGAAGAAATCATTGCCGCAGGCTGTGACGGCGTGATGGTGGGGCGTGAGGCCTATCAGAATCCGTGGATTTTAACGGACGTCGACGCCCGGCTTTTCGGAGACGAAACGGTGCGGGCCGTGACGCGCTCCGAAATCATCGACCGGATGACGGCCTATCTCAAGGAAAAGGTGCCCGCGGATCCCCTTGCGTTACGCGGAACGACGCGGCATATGCTCGGGCTTTTAAACGGGCTTGCCGGTGCCAAAGCATACCGGCGGACGTTATCAGACCCCGCGGCTTACAAGGCCTTCGGCACCGAGGTGCTTCATGAGGCCTATGCGCGGGCCGGGTGGCGGGAGCCTGATCTCACAAACACCCGTTTTGATGACGATGAGTTTTAAGGCCGGTCAGTTGTCGCCCGTTGCAACCGGACGGTTTTCGTCTGCGACCCACTCAGACCAGCTTCCGACATAAACGCCCGCGTCCCTTAAGCCCGCCACGCGCATCGCCAGGTGATTGCAGCAGGCGGTGACGCCGGAACCGCAGTAGTTGATGACGTTCTCAGTTGCGCGGCCCGCAAGCACGGCTTCAAATTCTTTTTTGAGTATCTCGGGCGCCTTAAAAAGCCCGTTTTCGCCGATGTTTTCCGCTGACGGGCGGTTCAACGCCCCGGGAATGTGGCCTGCGACGGGATCCATCGTTTCGTTTTGCCCGATAAAGCGCTCGTGCGAGCGGGCGTCAACGAGCACATAGGGCCCGTGCTCGGCGAGGTTCTTTTCGACAAAATCATCGTCAAAGACGCGCTCTAAGGGCGCGGTGGCGCGGTAGGTGCCTTGTTCCCACGCGGGCTCTTCGGTCTGCACCGCCATCCCTGCCTTTTCCCAGGTGGCCCAGCCGCCGTCCAAAACCCGCACGTGCTTAAAGCCCACCCACCGCAGGGTGAACCACAGGCGCGCCGCGAAGTTGCAATCCCCCTGGTCATAGACCACCACGCGGCTTGAGGGATTTAAGCCGAGACGCCGCATATTGACGCAGAAGCGCCCGGAATCCGGCAGCGGATGCCGGCCGTTGGTGCCCGAGCGGCAGCCAGAGACATCGTTTTCCAAGTCGGTAAAGCGCGCGCCGGGAATGTGGCCTGCGTCGTAGAGCCTGCGACCCTCAGCTGGGTCCGTGAGGCTTGCGCGCACGTCAAGAATGAGAAGATTGTCGTCAGAGAGTTCGGCCTCGAGCTCTTTAACCGAAATAAGCGGTGATTCGGACATGATGTCATTTCCTCAAAAAAGGAGACGGTGCGCACGGGAAGTGTCTGCGGGCGCTGATGATGCGTTAAGTGTACGCAGTTTTTCCCGGCGGGCGTCCTACAATGACCAGCCATATAACAACCTTTCGGGAGAGCGCGAAGTGAATACTGCGTTTATCGGCGGCGGAAACATGGCGGGCGCCATGATTGCCGGCATGCACGCCAAGGGCGTCAACGGTGAAACGATCTGGGTAAGTGACCCGCATCCGGAAAAGCGCGACAAACTCCATGCGCTTTACGGTGCCGTGGGGTTTGAGGGTGCGGGAGAGTGGCTTAAAAAGGCGGACGTTGTGGTGCTTGCCGTGAAGCCTCAGAAGCTCAAGGATTGTTGCGAAACGCTCAAACCCTTTGTGAGCGAAAAGGCGCTTGTGCTTTCCGTTGCCGCGGGCGTTAAGCTCGAGGTTCTCAGAGCGTGGCTTAACCACAAACGCATCGTGCGTGCCATTCCCAACACGCCTGCCATGGTGTTAAAGGGCTTTTCCGGTCTTTATGTGCCTTCTGACGTTGATGAAGACGCAAGAAAAGCCGCGCATGCCGTTTTGGAGAGCGTGGGTGAGGTAAAGGACCTTACTCACGAAGACGGCCTGCACCTTGTGACTTCGGGCCCGGGTTCCGGCCCTGCCTACGTTTTTCTTTTTATGGAAGCCCTGGCGGAAGCGCTCGTGAAGGGCGGAGCGACACCGGCTGATGCGCACGAAATGGCGTTATCCACCGTTGAGGGTGCCGCGGCACTTGCGCGCAAGTCCAGCGAAGACTTTGCGCAGTTAAGGGCGAACGTCACAAGTAAGGGCGGCACCACCGCCAAGGCCATCGAAGCCTTTGAAGCGCACGATTTTCGCGGCACGCTGGAGGCGGCCGTCAAGGCCTGTGCGGCGCGCTCCAAAGAAATGAGCGAAATGTTCTCTTAAAGCCCGAGAACGGTTCTAAGCGGAGCGGCCCGGCGGTCTTTTTCAGACATGACCGAATCGGCTGCCGCAACCGGCCATTGGATACCGAGCGCCGGATCGCACCAAAGCGCCGTGCGCTCGGCCGCCGGGACCCGTTTGTGCGTCACTTTGTAGAAAACCGTTGTGTTGTCTTCAAGCGCTGCAAAGCCGTGGGCGTAGCCCGCGGGAATCCAGAGTACCCGGCGGTTTTCGCCCGAGAGCACCACGGTGCGTGCCGTAAGAAACGCAGGCGACCCGGGGCGGATATCGACAATTACGTCAAAGACGGTGCCGGTCGCGCAGGTCACAAGTTTTCCCTGTCCGTGAGGGGCAGCCTGCCAATGTAGGCCCCGCACGGTGTTTTTGCGGCTTACGCTGACGTTATCCTGCACAAATGCGGACGTGAGCCCCAACACCGCTTCAAAGTCTTCTGCGTTAAAGACTTCTAGAAATTCGCCGCGGTTGTCTTTAAAGCGCGCAGGCTCAAGGACAAAAACATCGGGAAACAGCGTGGCGGCAACGACGGGCGGCATGGCAGAGAAAATCCGAAAAACGCATATGGGTAAACGCGGTACGCCGCATAATCTTAAGACAAGGAGCAAGGCACGGCAGACCGCTAAAATTGCCGCAACATTTACAGGGCACCGTGCTTTTGCCGGTGCCGCAGCGAAGGACACGACAAATGCAGACACTCAAAAGAGGGGACGTGCGGGAACTTCCGGCACCGATTGCAGCGGACATGAAACTGATTGCCGCGGTCGGCCAGCGCCGTTCCGTGCGGGATTTTTCCGATCAGAAAGTGGACGCTTCGATTCTCGCGCACGTGCTCTGGTGCACGTGCGGGACGTCGTCAGCTGAAGGAAAGCTCACGGTTCCCACAACGATGGACAGGCGGGAAATGACGGCGTACGTTTTGGACAGTGAAGGCGTCTGGCGCTATGACCCCGTGAAAAACGCACTTGTCTGCACGCACGCGGGCGACGCCCGCGCGGATTCCACCACCGATCAAGACTTTGTGAAAACCGCGCCCGTGACGCTCGTGATTGCCGCGGACAACAAAAAGGCGGCGGGTATTGAAGACTACGTGAAGTACGATGCGGGCTTTTGCGGAATGGCCGCGCAGCTTGCCTGTGTGGCGGTGGGATTGGGAAGCGTTGTGCGCGGCTCCTTTGACGCAGAGAAACTGACGCGGGCCTTGGGTGAGGACGCAACGCCCCTTCTTTGCGTCACGCTCGGCTTTGCCGCGTAAAGGAAATCCGTATGGTCTCCTTAAAGCGCAAAAAGCCCGCGGCGCCGCAGCCGCCGATGCGCCGTCTGGCCGCGCCCCGCGTGATGACGATGCCTTTAACCGAAGTCTTTGAAAAGCGCCGCACAAGCCGCGATTTTTCCGATGAGACGGTAAGCGACGAGGACCTCGCCGCTGTTCTTTGGGCCGCTGACGGCATCAACCGCAAAGACGGGCGCCGCACGACGCCCTCAGCGATGAACTGGCAGGAAATTGACCTTTACGTCGTAAAGGCAAACGGCGTGTGGCTCTGGGATGCAAAGAATTCGGCCCTCGTTTTTGTGAAGGACCACGACCGTCGTAAGGACCTGTGCCTGTGGCAGCCCCTTGTGAAAAAGGCGCCGGTGCATATTGTCTATGTAGCTTCAAACGACCGCGCCACAAATTTTGTGACGGAAATGGCCAAAAACGTCATCCGTTACGTCGATAAGCCGGAACTTTCGGAAAAAGCCGATGTGGCGCTTGAACGCGCGCGGATTCTCGACGTCGGTGTGAAGGTGCAGGCCGTCTATATGGCCTGTGCGGCGCTCACCTTGAATTGCCTTGTGCGCATGACCTTTGACCCGGATAAGGTCTCTGAGACCCTGGGCCTTGCCAAACACCAGACCCCGGTCTGCATCCAGACGATCGGGTATAAACCGAAGTCGCTTCTGGATCTGGCGCTTTAAGGAGAGTGCGGTGATTCTCGTTACGGGCGGTGCGGGCTTTGTGGGGGTGAACTATATCCTGAGGCACTTCAGGCTCTCGGGCGGTCCCCTCGTGAACCTCGATGCCCTTACCTACGCCGCGCGCCCCGCGGCGCTTAAAAGTCTTGAGGCGCGTGACGATTATCACTTTGTAAAGGGTGACATCCGCGATGCCGCGCTGCTCTGTGACCTCTTTGCGCGCTTTCAGCCCGACGCGGTCATTCACATGGCCGCCGAAAGCCACGTGGACCGGTCGATCACGGGCCCGGCGCTCTTTTTTGACGTCAATGTCCAAGGGACCGTCACGCTTTTAACCGCCGCTCAGAATTACTGGGAAAAACTCTCTGAAGAAAAGCGGGCGGCCTTTCGGTTTCTCTACGTGAGTACCGATGAGGTCTACGGGTCACTGAATCCGGGCGAAGCGCCTTTTACCGAGGCGACGCCCTGGCGGCCCAATTCGCCGTACTCCGCCTCCAAGGCCGCGGCCGGGCATGCTGTGCGGGCCTGGTTTGAAACCTACGGGTTGCCTGTTCTCACAACCTGCTCATCCAATAATTACGGGCCGTATCAGTATCCGGAAAAACTGATTCCTCTGATGATCGGGCGGGCACTTGCAGGAAAACCCCTTCCGGTCTACGGCGACGGCAGCAACATCCGAGACTGGATTTACGTTGAAGATCATGCAGCCGCCATTGACGCAGTGCTCTCGCGCGGCCGCTTGGGTGAGGTTTATAACGTGGGCGCCTGTCACGAGGTCGACAACCTTACGCTCGTTCGTCTTATCTGCCGAACGCTTGACGCGCTGCGCCCGAAGGCTTCCGGCTCTTACGCCGGTCAGATCAGGTTTGTCACGGACCGCCCGGGGCACGACAGGCGCTATGCACTTACGGCAGAAAAAATCCGCCGGGAGCTCGGCTGGAGAGCGTCGGCGGATTTTGCTGAGGCCTTTAAGGCCACCGTCACCTGGTACGCTCAGAGATCGGGCTGGTTTGCGGCCGTCTGACTGAGGTCACGGTTACCCACGGCTTCAAAAAGCGTCTGATACATCGGCCAGTAGCACGCGTACGTGATCGTGGACGCGATAAAGGCAAAGGGCGTGATGAGAAACATTTCTGAGCCCGTGAGTTCCAGAAAGGAAATAAGAAAGACGAGAAGCGCTGCGGCAACGCCGATTGCGACCGAAAGAACGACCCCGAGAACAATCACGGCAAGGATGTTTCTGAGGCACCCGAAAAAGGAATAAAAGAGGGCTTTTCCGGCGCTCATCGATTTTTCAGAGACAAGAAGCGGCGCAAACCACGTCGCCATCAGTGCCGGAATGTAGATGACGGCCGCGGCAATCATGGCATCGTAGGGGATGTGCTGCGAGACCGTTGCCCAGTCAAGCCGCCCGTTTTCAAGCGACCCCCACTGCGCAACGGCATCGGCGGCAAGCCAGTCAAAAACGAGGTTTGTGAGCGACAGCGCCACGGCAAACACCAGGCCCACGTTAAAAAGTGCCCGGCGGTGGCGGGCATCACGAAAGATTTCCGCTAAAAGCGCAAACCCGGGTTGCTTTCCCTGCATGGTCACCTTGACCGCACGCCCGAGAAAGACGGTCCCGAAGGGCATAAAAAGCGATGCCGCAAGCGACCCCACCACAGGCAGGATCGAGAGAAAGGCCATCGTCGACATGTAAAAAATCGCGACGACGGCGAGTGACAGGGGTTCGCGCCGCACGGCCGCGAGCCCCGACTGAAACCAAAGCCCGCCCGCCGCGGGCCCGAGATGTCTGGAGTGATTGGTGTCGTTCATTGAAAAAGTGGACAGAAAAAACGGCCGGAGAGAGTGTCTCCGGCTCTTTGATCGTAGCTTATCAGTTTGACGCGGGCCAATAGAGCTCACACGTCTGCCGATTGTGTAACACTCTCTGAAAGTGCGTCGGATCGTGGGGCTTTAAGAGGCTCGCTTTTCTCGGCTTATAAAAGTCGTAGAGGCGGCTGATCCAGAAGCGGATTGCGGCACCCCTTAAGCACGTGCGCCACATTGCCTTTTCGTCGGCCGTGAGGGGTCGCACGGCGTTATACGCGTCCATAAAGGCTTTAAGCGTCACGGGATTGAAGTGTCCGGTCGCCTCATCCACGCACCAGTCGTTCACGGTCACCGCAAGGTCGTAGAGCCAGGGCATGCAGCCCGCAAAGTAAAAGTCAAAGACGCCGGAAACTTCAGCCGCATCCGTTCCCGCGTTCATGATTAACGCATTGTTACGGAAGAGGTCGCAGTGGCAGGCGGTCACAGGAAGCCTGCGGTAGGCGGGAAGCGACACCTGCGTTTCCAGAAACGCGAGCTCTTTGGTAAGCATCGTGTAGATCTCATCGCTTACCACGTCCCTGAGCTTGGGAACCGTCTCCTGCCACCAGCTCAGACTCCGCAGGTTTTCCTGGAAGCGGTGAAAGTCCCGGGCCGCGATATGCATCTGCGCAAGAAGCCGTCCCATCGAGCGGCACTCCGCCACGCCCATCGTGCGCACGTCCGTACCCTCAAGCCGGTTGGCGATGCTGTAGGGCTTGCCGTGAACGAAGTCAAAAAGATTGCCGTCAGAGGTTCGCACCGGACAGGCCACGCGGCAGCCTTTTCCCGCTAAGTGCTCGCAGAACTCCAGATAAAAGGGGAGCTCATCGGGGGTGAGCTTTTCAAAGATGGTCAGTACCCAGTGTCCCTGCGGCGTATCGAGAAAATAGTTGGTGTTTTCAATGCCGCTTGCGATGGGCTTCAGACTGGTCAGAGGGCCGATGCTGAAGTGCCGCAGGATTTCCTGTGCATCGGCTTCGGTAATTGTTGTAAAAACAGCCATAGGACAAAATCAGGTTGGTTGCTACCAGCCGAACTGAATGAATTTCGGCGTATCGAGCGTGCTGCGGGGATCAGCGCCCGGACGGTTGTCAATCGGACGGTCGCTGCGGTTTTTCATCGTGTAGGGAATTTCCGTGGTGCCCGGGGTCACACGGACCTCCGTGAGACGGTTGTTTTGGTCATGGAGCTCCTCAATCTTGGTGCCCCGGGGCGAAATATAGGGTTCGGGCTGGCTCGAATACTGGTGACGCCGCTCGGCCCGCGCGCGGCGCATGTCTTCCTCGGTGGGGGCAAGATCGTTATAGCCGTCGGCCGCAGGGGCTTTGGCTGCGGGCTCCGTTACCGGCTGCGCTTCAACGGCTTTACCGGTAAAGGCGGGCGGCGCATCAAGGGGCGCGGCAAGAGCGGGGACTGCCGCAAGCATCAGTGCAGTGAAAAGTGTGAGGCGCATAGCACTTCCTTTGGCGGACCTGTGCCGCCGGTATTGTTTTAAGGGGCCGCTTCGGGCTTAACGCCGCGGCCGGTCATTTCGTTAGATCTATTATGCACTCGCGGGCCCTGCCGCATCATGCACGGGCTCAATAGAACACGCCTTTTTCCCGAAAGCGCGCGAATTGCGTTTTCGGACAGAGGCGGGCGCGCTTTAAAATCGCGCGGACAAACCTATTTTTCTAGTGAACCATGCCCAGACTTCTGCTTGTCGACGGATCCAACTATCTGTTCCGCGCCTACCATGCGCTGCCCCCTCTGATGACGAGTAACGGGGAGCCCACGGGCGCCATCAAGGGCTTTAACGGGATGCTCAAGAATGTGGCTTCTCTTGTTCAGCCTGACTATAAAGCCTGCATTTTTGACGCGCCCGGGAAAAACTTCCGCCACGCGATTTTTGCCGATTACAAAGCCAACCGCCCGCCGATGCCCGATGACCTGCGGGTGCAGATTGAGCCCATCATGGAAATGGTTCGGTTGTCCGGCTGGCCCCTGATTCAGATCGCAGGCGTTGAAGCCGACGATGTGCTCGCAACTTACGCCAAACGCGCGGACGCTCTCAGCTGGGACGTGTTTATTGCGACCGGCGACAAGGATCTCGCGCAGCTTGTGGACGGACGTATCCGGCTTGTGAACACCATGACGCGCCAGGTTTTGGACGCTGAGGGCGTCAAGGCCAAGTACGGTGTGGCTCCGGACCGGATCATCGACTACCTGGCGCTCATGGGCGACAAAGTCGACAACGTCCCCGGGATCAATAAGTGCGGACCGGTGACCGCCGCCAAATGGATTAACGAGTGGGGGAGCCTTGACAACCTCGTTGCGCACGCCGGGGAAGTGAAGGGCAAGATCGGCGAAAACCTCCGCGCGGGGCTGCCGTTTCTGGAAACGGCCCGAAAGCTTGTGACGATTAACTGTGCCGTGGAACTGCCGTCTAAGCCCGAAGAGCTCGTGGCAGGTGCGGTGGACGAAGAAAAACTCACCGCCTTTTTCACGCGCTGGGAGATGCGCGCGGGAGCGGCAAAAACCGGCAAACCCAAATCAAAGGCAGCGGCTGCGGCAACGGTTGCTCCGGTTCAGACGGATCTCTTTGCGGCGCCCGCAGACACGGCGGATGCGGTGGCGGTGGATCCCGCGCAGGCGGGAAGTTTTGAAACCGTGGATGACGCGGAGAAACTCAATGCACTCATCGCGCGTCTTACCCGTATTGAGCCTCAGGAGCCGCCGGTTGCGGTGACGCTTTTAACCGACCGTATGAATCCCCTGCATGATGTGACGGTTGGGATCGGTCTCGCGGTAACGCCTCTGGAGCGCTATTACCTGCCGGTGACGCACGAAGAAGGCAAAAACCTTGCCGCTCACGACATAAAGCGCCTTGCGTCCTGGTTTGCGTCGGACGCGCCGAAAGTCATGCATGACCTCAAGTACGCGCGCCACGTGTTAAGAAACTTCGGCATTACCGAATGTGCTGCTTCGGGTGATGCGATGCTCATGAGTTACGTCCTTGAAGCGCATTTAAAGCACGATTTGCAGAAACTTGCGGCCCGCTACTGTGCCGTGGCGCTTCCCTCGGAAGAGGATTTCCTGGGTAAAGGCGCGCAGAAAAAGAAGGTGTCTCAAATGCCCGCAGCGGCTGTCGGGGCGTTTCTCACGACGGCAGCGGCGTGTCTGAGAACGGCTGCTACCGTCATGAAGTCCCGGATGGCCGCGGACGCCGGCCTCACGCGCATTTATGAAACCATTGAACTGCCGGTCTGTGCGGTCTTGGGGGAAATGGAGCGCACGGGCGTAGACGTTGACATCGCAAAACTCAAGGCATTGTCTTCTGCGATGGGCGAAGAAATCGAGGGGATTGAAGCCAAGATTCAGGAATTGGCGGGCGACCCCTTTAACCCCGCAAGTCCCAAGCAGCTTGCCGACGTCCTCTTTAATAAGCTCGGGCTTCCGGTGAAGAAAAAGACGGCCTCGGGAACGCCTTCGACGGACGAAGAAGTTCTCACTGAACTGGCGCTTGATTATCCGCTGCCCAAACTCATTTTGGACTACCGGCGTCTCACGAAACTCAAGGGCACCTACACGGATAAGCTCCCGCTGATGGCAGATCCCGCCGACGGCCGGATTCACACGACATTCGGTCAGGCAACGGCCGTCACCGGGCGCCTCGCAAGTTCGGACCCCAATCTGCAGAATATTCCGGTGAGGTCCCCTGAGGGCCGCAAAATCCGTGAGGCCTTTGTGGCGCCCGCGGGCTCCCGGATTATTTCGGCCGACTACTCGCAGATTGAATTGAGAATCATGGCGCATATTTCCGGTGACGAAGGGCTTCTTAAAGCCTTCCGTAACGGGGAAGACATTCACCGGGCGACCGCGGCGGAAGTCTTCGGCGTGGCGCCCGAAAATGTGACCGCGGACGAGCGCCGCATGGCTAAAGTCATCAATTTCGGTCTCATTTACGGTATGAGCGCCTTCGGGCTTGCGCAAAACCTCGGCGTGGCGCGGTCTGTGGCCGCCAACTATATCGAGCAGTACTTTGCCCGCTATCCCAAAGTCGCCAAGTACATGGAAGAGACGCGTCTGGCCGCTCACCGCGACGGGTTTGTTGAGACCGCTTTCGGCAGAAGGCTGTGGCTGCCCGATATCCGCAGTGCCCGCGCGCAGATGCGTGCCGCGGCAGAGCGCGCGGCCATTAACGCCCCGATGCAGGGAACGGCAGCCGACCTCATCAAGATGGCGATGACTGCGGTGAGCCGGTGGCTTACCGAAAATAAGCTGGAAAGCCGCATGGTTCTGCAGGTGCACGATGAACTTGTGCTTGAGGTGCCGGAAAAAGAAGTGGCGGCCGTGTCTGAAGCGCTTCCGCGGCTGATGGCTTCTGTAGCTTCGCTTTCGGTGCCTTTGATCGCACAGGTCGGGGTGGCCGACAACTGGGAAGCGGCGCATTAATCCCAAAGAAAAACGCCGGCGGGCCAACCGTCGGCGTTTGACTTAAAAGCGCTCTTTATTCGCAGGCGCCGGCTTCTTCAGGTACAAGCGTCAGGATTTCTTTGCCGTCTTCATCAAAGAAGGTGAGGGCGGTTTTTGTCTGCTTGGCCGAACGCGCGGCATTGAGAAGATTTTGCATCTGGTCTTCAAGCTTCATGTATTCCGGGCCGCACATGCGCAGGGTGGCTGCGACCTGGTCAAACTGAATTTTGGTGCCGTCAACGCTGTAAGAGGCAGTAAAGCGGTTACAGCCCATGTCGCCGGAGGCTTGTTTTTCGCCGAACTCAATCATCGGCGGCACATCGCACTGGGAGTTTTTCGGCAGTTTCATCATCCAGCTCGTGTCGGTGAGCTGAAGAGCCTCGCCGGCAGCTGCGGCCGTATTGTCTTTGTCAGTCATGGCAGGAAACGAGCTGCAGCCCGCAAGAATCAGGCCTGCGGCGGAAAGTCCGAGAATAAGACGCGGAAAATTGGACACTTGGCGGTTCCTTCTCAAAAAAGTTCTTGCCCGTGAGTGTATCGCGCAGCGGGCCCAACGCGAAAAAAAACGGCAGAAGCTCGAAGAACTTCTGCCGGAAAAAGTAACCAAAGGAGAATCACTCGAGGATTTGTCCTTTCCTCGGAGACGCACTTTATAGGACGGAGAGCCCGCCTGCTGAAACCGACTGTCAGTGAACGCAACAGTTTGTTAACCGCGGGCGGTTCCTGTTGCAGTTGGCAATAGACGGGCGGCTGCGGATACATTTCGCTGACGCTTGTTTCCAGCTGAAAAGTGAGGTATCGGTCCGACTACAATGCGTGAGGTATACGGGAAAGACAAGCGATGAGCATCAAGATTTTTGACATGAGCTGCACAAACGGCCACCGTTTTGAAGCGTGGTTTTCGAACCTTGAAGACTGCGACGGGCAGCTCGCGCGCGGCCTTGTTGTCTGTCCGTATTGCGAAACAAGCGATGTTAAGCGCATGCCCACGGCCGCGCACATCGGAGCTGACGTTTCTGCTTCAGAAGACGCCGACAGAACAGTTTCTGCGCAAGAGAGTGTCGTACGCGAGGCTGCCGAACGCTTTTTTGCAGGCGTCCGGAAAGCCGCGGAGTCTGCGGTTGACGTGGGGGAGGATTTTCCGCGTCAGGCCCGGGCCATGTACCGCGGCGACATGACGCAGCGCCTCATCAAAGGCATGTGCACAAGAAAGGAAGCCCGTGAGCTCGTCGAAGAAGGAATCGGCGTGGTGCCGCTGCCGGAGTCTGCCGGGAAGACTTTAAATTAGGTGTTTTCCCGTAAGTTATTGACAGCGTTTTTACGCACGCTCATAATGCGCACCCTTCGCCGCTAAGACGAAGGCGCAAAGCCGGACGAAAACAAAAAATTTTCCGACGGACTTGCAAAACAAAATTCGATTGTGTAATATACGCAACCTTGTCGCCGACGAAACGGCAACAAACGCTCTTTAAAAATCTGAAACAGACGAACCGATAAGTGTGGGTGCTTCTGAAAAATGC
>ENA-OWXQ01000031-OWXQ01000031.1-human-gut-metagenome-genome-assembly--contig:-NODE-31-length-80946-cov-17.0105_pt1 | contig 80946 bp, 73 predicted proteins | sample MGYA00249246_ERZ652059 | MGnify/ENA primary metagenome ERZ652059 (study PRJEB26925, sample SAMN05827064) | human gut metagenome | biome: ENVO:2100002; feature: ENVO:00000062; material: ENVO:00002003...
GTGCGCTCGGCATGAGCGCGTTCTAACGGGTGAAAGTCCCGAGTGCAGGGGGTAGCACCAAGCACATAGCCAAGAGCAAGGGTGTCCGCCGCGAGGCGGGATCTGAAGGAAGCTGGAGGCAAACCACTGACCTGACGTACAGAAACTGCATAAGGCATTCGAAGATGGGTAAGTCTGCAAACCAAGATGAAGCCCGAAGCTACACGGAATCCGAGGTGTAGATGCAGCAGGTACATGGTGGGAAAGAACGCGTTCTTACCGAGGATGTAAGGTTTTTTGTGTCCAGGCGATAATAGTGCTCCCGTAGGGCGCGAAAGGAATCACCGTGGCACACCGTACACCCCAAATAAACGACACCGTAAAATTTACCGACCAGCAACAGGCCATTCTGAACGATGCCGTAGAGCAACTGATGGAAGCCGGCGGCTTAGCGGCCTTAACGCAGGCTCATTTCAGCGAGGCGATGAAGAGACGGCCCATAAATGGGCCAATACCCGAAAAGGCGCCTGGCCGGTTGCACACAGCCAAATTCTCTCGACCAAGCTGACCAATGGTATTCTGAAGAAGAATGGGTGGTGTTGGCTCGGTATGCACCGAGTTAACGGTATGGGAAGGTAAAACTATGAAAACCGCCGTAAAACACTGCGTGAGCAGTGCCTACCAGATCGGTACGGGCGGTGGTGTGGAAGGACGGCGGGGCCTAGCCCCGCCTCCTATCCGATGGCCGCAAGGGACTGCTGCAGACAAAAAAGCCCGCCGGCGTTTTCCGCCGCGGGCTTAGGTGTAAATGCCTTCCGGTTAATCAAAGAAAAGCGGCAGCGTCCACTGTAAAAGTGGCGGAGCGATAAAGGCCGTCAGCAGGCCGCAAAGGCCCATGGCAAGGCCGGAAAATGCACCCGTATCGCGGCTCATCTGAAAGGCGGTTGCCGTACCCACGCCGTGCGAGGCAAGGCCGATTGAGAAACCGCGCACCGCATCGTTATGTTCTCTGAGAAGCGCCATCGCGGGCTTACAGATTAAAGCGCCCGTTACACCGGTGATCACGACGAGTGCCGCGGTCAGAGCCGGAATACCGCCCAAGTGCTGACTCACACCCATGGCAATCGGCACCGTGACGCTTTTAGGCGCCAGACTGATGACGGTTTCTTTGCTCGCGCCGAGCGCCGAAGCAATCACAATACCCGAGACAATCGCGGTACCCGCGCCCACAATGAGCCCGCAGGTTAAGGGGAGCCACAGTTTTGCAAGCCTCAGACGTTGCTCGTAAAGGGGCACGGCAAGCGCTACGGTCGCGGGTCCCAGCAGAAAGTTGATGTGCTGACCGCCTTCAAGGTAGGTTTTGTAGTCGGTGCCGGAAACCAAAAGAAGAGTCACCACAATCACGATGGCGGTCAGCAGCGGCGTGCAGATCGGCTTATAACCGCTCTTTTTATAGCCCCACATGCCGATGGCATAGGCAATAAGCGTTGCGGCAAGCCAAAGTGACGGCTCAGCCTGCTCGCGCCTCCAGACTTCCTGGAGGATTTCCAGTAAAGAGGTAAGAAGTGAGTCCCACATGATGCGTTACCCCTGAATTTTCATCACTTTCATCACAATGCGGACCGTGATCGCCGTTGCGGCCATCGCCAGAAGCGTTGAGATGACAATGGAGGCGGCAATCGGCAGCCACTCGGCGGCAAGCCGGGCGCCGTGCTGCATGATGCCCACGCCTGCCGGCACAAAGAGCAGCGAAAAGTGCGCGAGAAGAACGTTAACCACCGGCAGCGTCTGTTGCAGAAGGTTGTCCTTGACCATCAGCGCAAAAAGAAAAAGCAGCATGCCCATCACGGGGCCGGGAATGGGCAGTCCCGTGACGGTCACGATGGCCGTGCCCGCAAGCTGAAAGAATAGAAGCAATGCAATGGTAAGAACCATGGCGTCAGTCCAAAAAGCCCGGCAGAACAATCGGCCGGGCAGTTACATCGGGGAAAGCGGGCAATTCTGACACTGAAACCCATAGCTTGGCTACGGGGTGGACGATAGCAGTCGTGCCTTTTATCAAAAAAGCGGGCAAAGACGAAAAAGAAAAAGTCCGTCACAATGAACTGCAGCGGACCTTGGAATCGTGTTAATGAGTGTTACGCTTTCTTGGCAAAACCCTGCTCAACATCAAGATTTAAGCAGTGCCGGGCGTAATTTTTAAGGTCCTCGTAGTTGGTGTAGTCAACGACCGTGTTGGGATTGGTGGGGCCGTTCGTAATCTTCATGATGATCTGAATCATGAGGGTGTCAAACCAGTTCCAGTTGGGGTAGTCGACCTTGCCGGCAAAGCACTTGAGGTCACGGGGCTTCCACGGGGAGCGCTTCACGAATTTCTGCAGGTAGCGGTTGCCTTCAGGGCGGGCTTTGTTGGGGGAGCGTGCGACCACCGTCACATTAAAGAAACTGTTGGGCATCGACTCAAGCCGGTCGCGGTAGGCGGAGACAAACTCCCAGACCACGCGGTTATAGACACCGTAGACGATGGGGGAGCCCACGATCACGATGTCGTACTTATCCCAGTCAACGCCCTCGCGCACCGCTTCCATCATGCTTACGACGTCGCAGCGGCTGCCTTCGGCCTCAATGGTTTCGGCAATGCGGCGGGCAATGCGGGCGGTGTGGCCGGCATGGCTGTAATAGGCCAGAAGGACGTGTTTCATGGAAGTGGCTCCCGGGGATTCTGATTCTTTGCCGCGCCCGGCAGGTACCGGCGCAGAGAATCCATTTTAGAGATTCAGCGGGCCTTTGGAGAAAATTTCGGGCGTAAAAATCCGGGCATTGCGGACAAAATGGGAGGGTGAACACGGTTTTTCCAGCAAAAAAGTTCGCGGTGGGTACTCGCGTGCGCACAAAAAACAGTCTAAAATCAAAAATTCAGCGCCTGCGCACAAATGCGGCGGGCGCCAAAAGCGCGGTCCGGCCCCTTTCGGGATCGGTGCGCACAAAAAGACAAACACAGTAAGCTGCAGAGCCGGACCGACAACAAAACGCCGCCTGCAGTGCTTTGGATTTATGGCAAAAGAAGACCTTATTGAAATGGCCGGCCAGGTTCTGGAAGTCCTGCCCGACGCCCGCTACCGTGTCAAGCTTGACAACGGTCATGAACTCATCGCGTACACCAACGGCAAGATGCGCAAGCACCACATCCGCATTTTGGCCGGCGACAAAGTGTCCCTGGAACTCTCGCCCTACGATCTCACGAAGGGCCGCATCACGTTCCGCCACATCGAGGGCCGTCCTCCGATGGGTGCGGGTGCCGCGCAGCCGCAGCAAAACCGCCGCCGTTAATCCGGCCCCGGACGCTCTGTAAAAAATGCCGCCTTAAGTCTTTGCTTCGGGCGGTGTTTTTGTCTCCGCAAGACAACTGATGCAAAACTTTGACGACTTTGACCTCTGGGCCGGGTACGGCGCAGCTGAACCCGTCAGGCCCGCCGCCGAAGGTGTGGCGCAGCTTTTGCGCCGCATCACATCGGCGCTCGCCGCCGGTTTTTCATCGGTCAAAGTCACCGGAGAAATTCACTCAATTTCGCGAGCGCCCTCCGGACACATCTATTTTGATCTGAAGGACGCCCGGGAAGACGCGCACATCAGCTGCGCGCTTTTTCGGGGGGCAGCTTCGCGCCTGGATTTTGTCCCTGCGCGCGGCGACAGTGTTGTGGCTGAGGGCGAAATCAACATCTATGCGCCCCGGGGGCAGATGAACCTCGTGGTAAAGCGCCTGAAAAGGGCGGGCGAGGGTGACCTTTATGCGCGCTTTCTTGCGTTAAAGGAAAAGCTTCTTGCCGAAGGCCTTTTTGACGTTTCGCGCAAAAAAGCGCTCCCCCTGTACCCGAGGCGCATCGGCATTGTCACAAGTCCCGAAGCCGCGGCATTGCGTGACGCGGTGCGCACGATTTTGCTTGCGGGCGCTGCCGTTGACATCATCCTTTATCCCGCGCGGGTGCAGGGAGAGGGCGCTTTGGCCGAACTCTGCGCGGCGCTCAGGGACGCGGACTTTCGTGCCGAGTGTGACGTTATTTTGCTCGTGAGGGGCGGGGGGGCCCTCGCTGACCTCTGGACCTATAACGAAGAAACGCTCGCGCGGGTTATTGCGGAACTGCATACACCGGTGATTTCGGGCGTGGGACACGAAACCGACACGACGATCGCAGACCTCGTGGCGGACTTTCGTGCGGCAACGCCCACTGCGGCGGCCGCCAAAGCCATGGAAAACTGGAAGGCGGCCGACGGCGTCATTGCCGGGGCTCTTGCCGTGATGAAGCGCAGCCTCAGGGAAACCGTAATGCATGCGCTTTACCGCGCTGAAAGGGCAAGCCGCCTGGAGCGCCTTTTTGAGCGGCAGATGGAAAACGCGGAGCGCCGGCTTGACTATGCGGTAAGCCGTGTGGCCGGGCTCCCCGTAACGGTTTTTGCGCAGAAAGAAAAGGCGTATCTTGAGGCGTCGGCGCGACTTATCAGGGCGCGGCCCGCGTTTGACGCTCAGTCGCTTACGCTTGCGCGTTTGTCCGCAAGGCTTGAGGCAGTGCTTCAAAACCAGGTTCCCGAAAAGAGGCTCGCGCTGACAGCACTCACCCGCAGACTTGCCGATTCCCTGCCTGACGTGACGCTGATGCGCACGGAATTGGCCGGGCGCGAGGCCCTTTTAAAGCGCCTCATTGTCGGAGAAACGGGACTTAAGCGTGAGCGGCAGGCGGCACTCACCAAGCGCCTGAAGGCCCTGGCGCCCGAAGCGGTTCTCTCGCGTGGCTACGCACTCGCGGTCACCGACAAGGGGGAAATTGTGCGCGATGCCGCAAAACTCACGGTCGGGGAGAGCCTGACTGTGCGCTTTGCTCGGGGCAAGGCCGTAAGCCGCGTGGTAAGCACGGCGAAATAGGTCGGAATCGCTCCTTTTTTAGGCACTCCCGCTTAGCCGATACCGGCAAATTGTTACCTGCTTTTTCAGTCGGCAAAACCATAAGGCATTTCTAAGCCATCCGGCACTATGATGCGCCCAACTTAACCGGTGCCGGTGACGGGGCGTGTTGCCCGGCCGCCCGGTTTTCATGAGAAAATCAGGAGACTGACAATGAGCGAATTTATTCTGCCGAAGCTTCCGTACGCCATGGACGCGCTTGCTCCCGTGATGAGCAAGGAAACGCTTGAGTACCACTACGGCAAGCACCATCAGAGCTATGTGACGAACCTCAACAAGCTCATCAAGGGCACCGAATGGGAAGACAAGCCCTTAAAGGAAATCATTCTGAAGGCCAAGGGCGGCATTTTCAATAACGCTGCTCAGGTCTACAACCACAACTACTTCTGGAAGTGCATGACCCCCAACGGCGGCGGTGAACCCGCGGGTGCCCTGCGTGACGCGATTGTCGCCAAGTGGGGTGACGTGGCAGCCTTTGTGGAAGCCTTCAGCGCCGCTGCGGCCGGCAACTTCGGTTCCGGCTGGACGTGGCTGGTGAAAAAGGAAGACGGCACGATCGATATTTTCTCGACCTCCAACGCCGACAACCCCATCGCCCACGGCATGAAGGCGCTTCTGACGATTGACGTTTGGGAACACGCTTACTACATCGACTACCGCAACGCCCGTCCGAAGTTCATCGCGGCGTTCTTCGATAAGCTCGTCAACTGGAAATTTGTGGAAGACCGCTTTAACGGCGCTCCCTGCGGCTGCGGTAGCCGTGCGGAAACGTCCTGCTGCTGCGGCTGCCACTAAGAGGCTGACGTTTAATCCGGTGACTGTGGGGAATCGAAACCCGCAGTCAGTAAAAAAGACGGCTCAAGGGTCGTCTTTTTTATGGGCGCACGCCGCAGCTATCGGCGCGGCCTTAATTCCTTAATTCCGGCAAAGCAGTCCCCGGGCTTTACGTTGTGAAAGTCAAACCACCCGCCGTTTGTTTCAACAACATAGGCCGCAGGCAATTCCGAGCGGTGCAGATCAAGCGTTTTCGCCTTCATCGAGGCAATCCGGAAGATGCAGCCCTTTTCGTCCAAAAAGGCGGCATCGAGGTCAATGAGGGTGTTTTTCATCCACATCGCCACGGGCCGCACGGGCGTAAACACAAAGACCATGCCGCGGTCGGCGGCAAGCTCCGTGCGAAACATCAGGCCCTTACGCTGCTCTTCAATCGTGCGGGCGACTTCTACCGTAAGCGCCTTGTCGTTTACCGTCACGGTTTTTTCTTCCATGCGCACGTTGTCGTCACCGTAGGCTGCCAGTGACGAAAGCATCAGGGTTCCGAGAACGAGTAAGCGTAATTGCATAGGAAGAAAATGAGCTGAGCCGCCATAATTAAAAAATTCGACTTCGGCTGCGTTAACGGGCGGCCAGGCTCTATTCTAAGGAGAATATCCCATATGTGCGCATTTGAGCATATTCAGGTTCCGCCGCAGGGCAGTGCCATAACCGTTGATACGGACGGGCGTCTTGTGGTGCCGGATAACCCGATCGTGGCCTACATTGAGGGCGACGGGATCGGGGCGGACATCACGCCCGTGATGAAAAAGGTGGTGGATGCAGCTGTAGAAAAAGCCTATGCCGGACGCCGCCGTATCTGGTGGACGGAAATCTATGCGGGCGAAAAAGCCACAAAGATTTACGGCAAGGACACGTGGATCGCCGAAGAAACTTTTGAAGCGTTGAGGCACTTTAAGGTGGGCTTTAAGGGGCCGCTCACAACTCCGGTGGGCGGCGGTATCCGAAGCCTCAACGTTGCGCTGCGCCAGACGCTCGATCTTTACGTGTGCCTCAGACCCGTGCGCTACTTTGCAGGTACCCCTTCTCCCGTGAAGCACCCGGAAAAAGTCGACATGGTGATTTTCCGCGAAAACACCGAAGACATTTACGCAGGGATTGAGTGGGCGGCGGATACCCCCGAAGCCAAAAAGGTGATTGAATTTCTGCAGACCGCGATGGGCGTTAAAAAGATCCGCTTTCCCCAAACGAGCGGCATCGGCATTAAACCGGTAAGCCGTGAGGGGAGCGAACGCCTAGTGCGTAAAGCCCTGCAGTACGCGGTGGATCATGACCGTAAGAGCGTCACTCTGGTGCACAAGGGCAACATCATGAAGTTTACGGAAGGCGCTTTCCGTGACTGGGGTTATGCCCTTGCCAAGCGCGAGTTCGGTGCCGAAGTGATCGGCAGCGGCCCCTGGTGCCAGTTTAAAAACCCGAAGACGGGCCGCATGATTGTGGTGAAGGACTGCATCTGTGACGCCTTTTTGCAGCAGGTCCTGCTTGCGCCCGCCGACTACGACGTCATCGCCACCATGAACCTGAACGGTGACTACGTGAGCGACGCCCTCGCGGCGCAGGTGGGCGGCATCGGCATTGCCCCGGGGGCAAACCTCTCTGATACCGTCGCGATCTTTGAAGCCACGCACGGTACGGGCCCCGCGATTGCCGGGAAAAATATCGCCAATCCCTGCTCGGAAATTCTCTCCGCGCAGATGATGCTGCGGCACATGGGCTGGAACGAAGCGGCTGATCTCATCGAAAAGGGCGTGGCCGCCATGATTGCCTCGGGGCGCGTCACGGCGGACTTGGCGGCGCTCGTTGAAGGCGCCGTGACGCTCACGTGCTCCGGGTTCGGTGATGAGCTGATCGCGAAGCTCTAAGCGCAAAAAAAACGGGAAGGTTTTTGGGGCCTTCCCGCGTTTGCCGGACAAGAAAAAAGCGCTGATTCCCGAAACGGAACCGGCGCTTTTTTTGCTGAAAGCGAGACGTGAATTACTTCACGGGCTTGATGTGAGCAGCCTGCTTACCCTTGGGGCCGGTCACGACTTCAAACGTCACCTTCTGGCCTTCCTTGAGGGTCTTGAAGCCTTCAATCTCGATTGCAGAGAAGTGAGCAAAAAGATCTTCGCCGCCTTCGTCCGGGGTGATGAAACCGAAACCCTTGGCGTCGTTGAACCATTTGACAATACCACTTGCCATTTCTAACTCCTAATTATCCTGCTCCGCTTCTCCGGCAAAAAACGTTTCTGCCGATAACAAAAGAACATCAGAGCCAGATGCCGCTGTAAAACGGATAGATAAGTGCGGCATCCCAGCATGTGAGCGAGAGTTTTCAGGACAAAAGCCCTGACTTCAGGCCGAATGCACGGTACACAATACGCTGAGCCGACTCAATTGGCGAGTCAGAGGGCCATCTTTTTGACTTAAGGCAGTGCGGTATTTGTGTTTTTTACTACACGTGTTTTTCCTTAGGGAGCGGGAAAACGCGGGGGGTAGTGCTCCGAAAGCCTCTGCCGCGGGCTTTGGCGCGGCGCTTCGGGGATTTGAGCGCGAGCCGCTACAATGCGGCACCTTTATTTCTGAGACACCGGCCGGCCGTTTTCGCGCGGGCAACAAAAAACACCATGCAGAAACGCTTATGGGAAATGCTCGGCGCCGACCGTGCGGGCGCGGGCTTTTTGCTGCGCGCGGCTTTGATTACGGCGCTTGTCGCAGCCGTCACAGGCAGCCGCTACTTCATGGGTACCGAAGACTGGGCCTTCTGGCAGTACGCGTACTTCTTTGTGTTTCTCACCGGGCATGTCTTCGTTCTGACGCTCCTCTTTTTGATGGTACCGGGGTGGCTGCTCACTAAACTTGGGCTCAAAAAGTGCGCCTGGGGCTGGGCTTTTGCGGTGATTTTTCTGGGCCTCGTGATTCTCGTGGCCGACACCTTTGTCTTTCAGCAGTTCAGGCTTCACATCAATCTCGCGATGCTTGAGATGACGCTTTTGGGCGGAGGTCAGATCGTGGCGTTTTCGCCCGTGATGCTGCTTGAGATTGCGGCGCTCACGGTGATCATTGCGTTTGTGTCGCTTGTGATCCTGAAGGCCGCGGCGGGCTGGAGCCGCAAGGGGCGCTTTACCGGTACGGCAGCCGCTTTGGTGCTCGCGGGTTTTGCGGTCGTGAACCTCACCTACGCCGTGTCGTTTCCCCTGAAGAAGTCTGAGGTTCTCACGGCGACAGACCGCATCCCTTACGCGCAGCCCCTGAGAATGACAAAGGTTCTTTTAAAAACCGGTGTGATCACGCAGGCTGACATCGAAAAGGAGAAGACGGTGAGCGTGGGCTCGGCCTCGGGCCTTGATTACCCCAAAAAGCCCTTGGTTTGCACGGGGGACGTGAAGCCCATGAACATCTCTTTTTGTTTGTGGATGCTCTGCGAAGTGACGTGGTGACGCCCGAAAACATGCCGCAGCTTTCGGCTTTTGCCCGAACGCAGGACACCTCGGTCTTCACGAACCACCACTCAGGCGGCAACGCCACCCGCACCGGCATTTTCTCGGTCTTTTACGGGCTGCCCGGACCCTACTGGTTTCCGGCGCTTTCATCAGGCACGCCGTCAGTCCTCATCACCGCCCTGCAAAAACGCCATTACGCGATCGGCACCTTTACGGGGGCGCCCTTGACGCGCCCGGAATTTCACTCGACGGTTTTTAGCGGCGAGCCTGGTTTACGTCTGCAGCCCCGGGGTGCGACGCCCTTTGAGCGGGACCGCTATTCGGTGGATGACTTCATCCGCTGGCGCAATGAACTCCCGAAGGACAAGCCCTTTTTCAGCTTCATTTTCCTTGACGCGGTGCACGCGTGCGCGGTGCCGGATGACCCGAAGTACCACGTCTTTAAGCCGTATCTTTCAAGCGTGAATCAGCTGACGCTCACGAATGACACGGATCCCGTGCCGTACTTTAACCGCTACCGCAATTCGGCTTACTGGACGGACGGAGAACTCGCGCGCGTCACGGGGTACCTTAAGGAAAAGGGGCTCCTGGAAAACACAATCGTCGTGGTGAGTTCGGATCACGGCGAGGAATTTAACGACAATCAACTGAACTACTGGGGGCATAACGGCAACTACACGGACGCGCAGATCAAGGTGCCGCTCATCGTGCACTGGCCGGGAAAAGCGGGCAGGCGGGTGGACGCGGTGACGTCCTCCGCGGATCTCACGGCAACGCTTATTCCTGAGGCGCTCGGCTGCACCAATCCGACCACTGACTATACGACGGGCGAATCGCTCTGGAGCGAAAACCGCCGCAAAAACTGGTTTCATTCGGCAAGCTACAGCTCAAACGCCTTTGTGGAACCCGAGCGCATCGTGCTCATCAATAAGTTCGGAATGCTTGAGTTTCAGGATAAGACGGGGCGGCCCGCAAAGGACGAAACAATGCCCGCGTACCTTAAGGAAGCCGTCGATGAGCTTACCCGCTGGAAAAAGCGCTAGGCGCCTCTTTTGCCTTTAAAAATCAGGGTTTTTGCGGCTCTTGCGCACACAGGCGTTTGCAGGTAAAATTCGCCCCCTGATTTTTTGTCGGCCGCCGCAGATTTCCCCGTTTCCACTGAATCGGCGGCAAGAATGACCGGCAGACGTCAGCAAAACACATTCTCGGTGTCCGGAAGAATCGGGCATCTGACTATTTGTAGAAACGATTCAGTGACGGACAGTCGCGGCACCTTTTCCGCCGCGTTAAAGCACGGGCGCCATCCTTAGTGCGAGTCTGATTGCTGCGTCACAACCCATTAGGTGAAAATAATGAAGACCTTTTCGGCCAAGCCGCTCGAAGTCAAGCGCGACTGGTACGTGGTCGACGGCAGTGACAAGGTGCTCGGCCGCCTTGCCACCGAAATTGCCGCTCGTCTGCGCGGCAAGCACAAGCCCGAATTCACGCCGCACGTCGATACGGGCGACTACATCGTCGTGATCAACGCCGACAAAATCAAGCTCTCTGCCGAAAAAGCCGGCAAGAAGACCTACTACCGCCACACCGGCTATCCGGGCGGCGTGTATGAAACGACCTTCCAGGAAATGCAGGCCAAGCACCCGGGCCGTGCCCTCGAAATCGCTGTGAAGGGCATGCTTCCGAAGGGCCCGCTCGGCTACGCCATGATCAAGAAACTGAAGATCTACGCCGGCACCGAGCATCCGCACACTGCTCAGCAGCCCAAGGTTCTTGATATTTAAGGAAGACAAAGATGATCGGCAACTACAACTACGGTACCGGCCGCCGCAAGAGCTCTGTGGCTCGCGTCTTCATCAAGCGCGGTACGGGCAAGATCGTGATCAACGGTCGTGAACTCAACGATTTCTTCAAGCGCGAAACCGGCCGTATGGTCGTCATGCAGCCGCTGCAGCTCACCGAAAACGTCGAAACGTTTGACATCATGGTCAACGTCACCGGCGGCGGTGAATCCGGCCAGGCCGGCGCTGTGCGTCACGGCATTACCCGTGCTCTGATCGACTACGATGCAAATCTGAAGAGCGTTCTCTCCAACGCCGGCCTCGTCACGCGCGACGCCCGTGAAGTTGAACGTAAGAAGGTCGGTCTGCGCGGTGCCCGCCGCGCCAAGCAGTTCAGCAAGCGCTGATATTGTTTGGACCTGCGTTTCTCCCGTATACTGCACCGATCGGCGCCGTACGGGAGAAAACGAGAGGGCAAAAACGAAAAGCCGCTTTCGGTCTATGGCCGCTGGCGGCTTTTTTGTATCCGCTCAAAACGCAAAACGGGAAGGAAACAGAATGGACAAGACAATCAAAGTCGGGATTGTGGGCGCAACAGGCTATACGGGAAGTGAACTGCTGCGCCTGCTGGCTAACCGCAGTGACGTGGAAATCACCGCGATTACCTCGCGCACCGAAGCCGGTAAATCTGTCACCGAACTCTTTCCCTTTCTGCGGGGGTTTTTGGACGATCTGAAGTTTTCTTCGCCCGATGCCGCAGATCTCACCGTCTGCGACTTTGTGTTTTTTGCTACGCCCCACGGCGTGGCGATGAATGCCGCGCGTGAACTCGTGAGTAAAGGCGTGCGGATCATTGACCTTGCAGCGGACTTTCGCCTGAAGGACGCTGAAGAATTTAAGCGCTGGTATAAGCTCGATCATGCCTGCCCGGAACTCTTGGCCGAAGCCGTCTACGGTCAGCCCGAGACTATGCGTGAGGCCATGAAAACCGCGCGTGTGGTGGGGATGGCAGGCTGCTATCCCACAAGTATTGAACTGGGCTTGGCTCCCTTGATGGCCTATGAAAAGGCGCATCCGGGCACCTTTGACCTCACGAGCATCATTGCCGACAGCAAGTCCGGGATTTCCGGGGCCGGTAAAAAGGCAAGTGTTTCACTCATTGCCGCGGAAAACATTGATAACTTTCATGCCTACGGGGTTGCAGGGCACCGCCACGGGCCTGAAATCGAGCAGCAGTTAAGGCTTCTGTCCGGCAACAAGGATCTGAGACTTACGTTTGTGCCGCATCTGCTTCCGGTGATCCGCGGGATTCACTCGACGATTTATCTGCGCTTTAGTAAGCCCGGCACGGAACTTGATGTGCAGACGCTTTTTGAAAAGCGCTATGCGGACGAACCCTTCGTTGACGTGATGCCTGCGGGATCAACGCCTGAAACACGCAGTGTGCGGGGATCAAACTTTGCTCGCATTGCCGTGCACCGTCCGCAGGGCGGGGACCTTCTGGTGATTCTTGTCGTGGAAGACAACCTTGTGAAGGGCGCTGCCGGTCAGGCCGTGCAGGCGATGAATCTGATGGCGGGCATTGATGAAAAGACAGGACTTTACCGGCCCGCAACGACGCCCTAAGGCGCTTGATCTACCCAAAAATGCAGAGACCGGACTCGTTTGAGACACCGGTCTTTTTTTCTGCGGCAGGCGTCAGCCGATTCGCAAAGAAGCGGGTGCCTCCGCCCAAATCCTGTGAAGCGCCGCGTGAGAAGGCCCTCGGTTACGTTTGCGGCATACAGGTAAAGCGCGCGTTGGTTCCCGCAGTGTTTGAGAACAAGCGAGGTTTTGCCAATACCGCGGTGGCCGGTCTGAAGCTGATTTCTGAGGCCCCCTGGAAAACGCGTTCGCGGGCGGCGTGGAGGTGAGCAAGTTCAGTCTGTCGGCCGGTAAAGTGCATCGTCATAACTGGCTTTATGATAATTTCAGTTATGCTACTGCATGGGGGCGCGGCTTTTGCAGTGAAATCCGTCCACAACTGTTTGCAACTTTATTTTTGGGCGGTCCGCGGCAAGCCCGTATAATGCGGGCACTGCGCTTTTGACGGGCGCAGCCTACATACATACCTTAAGGGGAAAGTTGTGTTCCTGATTTCCGATGCAATGGCCCAGACGGCCGATGCAGCAGCCGGCGGCGCCGGCGGTCTGCTCATGCAGATTGTTCCGATTGTTCTGATTTTCGTTGTTTTCTGGTTCTTCCTCATCCGTCCGCAGCAAAAGCGCCAGAAGGAACACATGAAGATGTGTTCGGAGCTCGCCAAGGGTGATGAGATCCTGACGCTCGGAGGCATTGCCGGCCGTATTGCGGATCTTAACGACCAGTACATCGTGATCGAAATCAGCCGCGTGGACGACAAGCCCGTGACGATTACGATGCAGCGCGGTGCCGTTCAGACGGTTCTGCCCAAGGGAACGATCAAGTCGATCTGATGCTTTTTTGCGGCGGCCGTTTTGAGCCGCCCAACAAAAAGCTCCCGCGTAAACGGGCGCCCTCCGACCACTGACGGCGGCAGGCGCCCTTTTCGCGTTTTACCGGCAGCGCGCGTGTAACGCCGTGTCTGCCTTTTTCCGTCAGTTTCCGTTGAGAACATTTTTAAGCTCCCGGCGGATTGTTTTAGTCTGTTTTTCTATGAACCGCTACGCTCTTTGGAAATACATCCTGATTGCCGTTGTGCTCATTGTGGCGGCGCTTTATACGCTCCCGAATTTCTACGGCGAATCGCCTGCCGTGCAGGTGAGTTCGGGTAAGTCCACCGTCAAAGTCGATGAGACGGTCCTTAAAAACGTGGAGAAGGCACTGGCCGATGCCAAGCTCACTCCCAACGGTGTTTTCTATGAGCAGGGCGCTCAGCAAAACACGGTGCGCGTGCGTTTTGATCCGACGCAGGGTGAAGAGCAGCTGCTCGCCCGCGAAGTGATTGAAAAGGCCCTGAACCCCGACAAAACCGATCCGGGCTATATCGTTGCGCCGAACCTTGTGCCCAATACGCCCTCGTGGCTTTTGAAAATCAACGCGCTTCCGATGTACCTCGGCCTTGACCTCCGGGGCGGCGTGCACTTTCTGCTGCAGGTTGATATGCGTACCGCGATTCAGAAGCGTGCGGAATCGACGGCTGCGGACTTAAGAACGCAGTTTCGTGACAAGCGCATCCGCCACGCAGGGATCAGCCGTACCGGCAACACCATTGAGGTGCTCTTTAATGACGCTGAGGAGCGCGCCCGCGCCATGGACGTGATGCGTCAGACGCAGCCCGATCTGTCGTTTCGTGAGGCTGACGAAGGCGGCAAACTCATGATCGTTGCGGAACTTTCGCAGAAAGCGATTCAAAACGTTCAGGAATACTCGTTAAAGCAGAATATCTCGACGCTGCACAACCGAATCAACGAGCTCGGTGTGGCCGAACCCGTGATCGCGCAGCAGGGCGCCGACCGTATTGTGGTGCAGCTCCCCGGTGTGCAGGATACCGCAAAGGCCAAGGACATCCTCGGCCGTACCGCCACGCTTGAAGTGCGTCTGGTGGACGATTCGCCCGAAGCCTATGCGCAGATGCAGCAGGGTAACGTCCCCTTCGGCGACGAAAAGTACATGGACCGCGAGGGCAGGCCCATTCTTGTGAAGCGCCGCGTGATTCTCACCGGTGAAAACTTAAACGACGCGCAGCCCGGGTTTGATTCGCAAACCCAGGAGCCCACGGTAAACCTCACGCTTGACAATAAGGGTGCCCGCATTTTCCGCGATGTGACGCGCGACAACGTCGGTAAGCGCATGGCCATCATCCTTTTTGAAAAGGGTAAGGGCGAAGTGGTGACCGCTCCCGTGATCCGTCAGGAAATCGGCGGCGGCCGTGTGCAGATTTCGGGCCGTATGACAACGATTGAAGCGACGGACACTGCACTGCTGCTGCGTGCCGGGTCACTTGCTGCTCCCATGGAAATCGTGGAAGAACGTCTGATCGGGCCGAGCCTTGGTGCCGACAACATTGAAGCGGGTTTCCGCTCCACGCTCTACGGCTTTGCGGTGGTTGCGATCTTCATGATGCTCTACTACCAGGTCTTCGGTGTCGTAAGCGCGATTTCCCTTGTCTGCAACGTCATGTGCCTTATCGCCATCCTTTCGATGTTGCAGGCAACGCTCACGCTTCCAGGTATCGCGGCTATTGCGCTTACCTTGGGTATGGCCGTTGACGCAAACGTTCTGATTAACGAACGCGTACGTGAAGAACTGAGAGTCGGACGAACGCCGCAGCTCGCGATCAGCGAAGGTTACGATACGGCCTTTAATACGATTCTTGACTCCAACATCACGAGTCTTATCGCGGGTCTGGCGCTTTTGATTTTCGGTTCCGGCCCGGTGAGAGGCTTTGCCGTGGTGCACTGCCTGGGCATCATGACCTCGATCTTTACCTCGGTCACTGTTTCGCGCGCGATGATCAACCTCATCTACGGGCGACAGAAGAAACTCGCCCGCGTGCATATCGGTCAGGTCTGGAAGCCCGACGCCGAGAAGGCGAAGGCTTAAGGGTGTAAACGGATTCGGAGTAAAAGAAAATGGAATTTTTCCGCATTCACAAAACCATTCCGTTTATGCGCTTTTCGCATATTCTGAATGCGATTTCGTTCATTTCCTTTGCGGTGGCGGTCTACTGGATCTTCGCGCACGGCCTGGCGTTTTCCATCGAATTCACGGGCGGTACGCAGGTTGTGGTGAATTACCCGCAGGCGGTGTCGGCTGAGGAAGTCCGGGGCCAGATTCAGCAGGGACTCAAGGTCGAAGCGGCCGTGCAGAATTACGGCACGGCGCGCGACCTGATGATCCGCCTTCCGATGAAGGCCGGTGAATCTTCGGGCCAGCAGGCGCAGGAACTCATGAAGGTGTTAAGCGTCAAAGAACCGGGCGTAAAGCTTCTTAACAACGAATACGTTGGTCCGCAGGTGGGTGAGGAACTCGCAACCGACGGCGCGACGGCGCTGCTTTTGGTTGTGATCGGCATCATGATCTACCTCGCGTTTCGTTTCGAATGGAAGTTTGCCGTCGCGGCGATCATCGCAAACCTGCACGACGTCATCATCGTCATCGGTATTTTTGCGATCATGCAGTGGGAGTTTTCACTGCCGGTGCTTGCGGCCGTGCTCGCGGTGCTCGGATATTCCGTGAACGAATCGGTGATTATTTTCGACCGCGTGCGCGAGCACTTCCGCAAGATGCGCCGCACCTCAACGGTTGAGGTCATCAACTCCGCCATCACGGCAACGATTTCGCGAACGGTGATCACGCATACGTCAACGCTTGCCATGACGCTTTCGATGTTCTTCTTCGGGGGCCCGGCGCTGCACCACTTTTCGCTCGCGCTCACGATCGGCATCTGCCTTGGTATTTACTCCTCGGTCTTCGTGGCCGCAGCAATTGCCATGTACCTGGGTGTGAAGCGTGAAGACCTCGTGAAGCCCGTCAAAAAGGACGAAGTCCAGGAAATGGTACCGTAACGGGAAGGCCCAAAAAACTGACGCGGGTCAACCTGAAAACGCTGCCCTTGGGCGGCGTTTTCATCAGGCCCGGCAGTAAAAACGGTGAGGGAGGAAGTCCTGTGACCATAATGCAGGGAGAGGCTTGTTAATACGATAATACTATCGTGCATTAATTAACGATAGATATTGTGTAAAAATCCGGGTAACTCAAGAACGGATGCAGAAACTCCCGTCCCGGAAGAAGTAAGCTCCGCCATAACGATAAGGAAACCCCAGCATGAAAAATACGACCAAGCTTCTTAACTCCTACATCGCTTCCCTTCTGGTCTGGAACGTGAAGCTGCACAACATTCACTGGAATGTGACCGGTCACCTCTTTAAGCCAGTTCACGAATACACCGAAGCTCTTTACGACCGCGCCTTCGATGCCTACGATGATGTGGCTGAAATCCTCAAGATGCGCGATGAAAGCCCGGTGGCCACGCTCAAGGACTCCCTTGCTCAGTCCGTCATCAAGGAAGGGACCTTCAAGACGGTCTGCTGCAGCGAAGCCGTGGCGATGATTGAAGCCGATATGAAGACGATGCAGAAGCTCGCTGCAGAAATCCGCGATGCAGCTGCTGAAAATGACGACTTCCAGGTTCAGGCTCAGTTTGAAGAATTCCTGAGCGGCTTTGCCAAGGATCTGTGGTTCATCCGCGCGATGCGCACCGACGCTGATGCCGCTTCCTGCGACACCAAGCCCGCTGCCAAGCGCGCCTGCCGCAAAGCGAAGTAATCAGAGAGTTTCTCCTCCTTGAGAACGAATCCCCGTTGGGTGTGGTGCCCGGCGGGGATTTTGCGTTTGACGAACCGGGTAATTGCCTCCGAATTCCCCTGCGAGGTAAAGCTTTTCGAGGTTGTTGCTGCCGGCAATGGTTCGTCGGTTAGTTCCATGTAACGGGCAACTGCCGGACGGAAACGGTCCTTCGGACATGAGCGGGCTGCAGAGGTCGCACGAACTGCAGGGATGGCGGATTTCCGTTCTCAGAGAACGATCCCCGGGTAGAGCGTTTTCAGCGTCTCTTCCAGCACCGGCTGCACCATAATCGGCAGGTGCTTGTCCTCGGCCTGATGGTTTTTGAGAACCTTTTCGACGGTTTCCTTCCAGGCAGGAGGATATTCGCTTTCAGTCCAGTTGCCGCGGCCGCGCCCGAAGTGCGCGACGGCCAGATACAAAAGTACCGACTGCAGCATGAAGTCTTCAAGCGCCGCGTGACTCCAGGCGGCGGTCACGCCGTTTTGCTCCTTTTTGCGGCTGTACATATGAACGGCTCCGACGGCACCCGCGGCGCCGAGAATGGCGCCGATCAGTGCGCCCGTGCCGAGCGTGAGCCCCCCGGTCATGAGATCTGCGGAGAGGCCGCCCGCGGCCCCCGCGCCGATGGCACCCGCAAGCCCCGCCTTTGCTTCTTTACCGGCCGAAGCCTGATGCCAGGAGGCTTTGAGTCTCCCGAAAAGCTCTTTGGGTTCGACCTGACCGGTGAGGCCGTTTACAGCCAAAAGTTCTCGCGCGAGGGTATTAAAGTCGTCTTCTGCGCGGTGCACGAGTTCGGTCTGCGCTTTTTTGGCGGGGTCTCCCGTCATATCGGCGTTTTTAAAAAGCCCCACGGATTTGCCGAAAAGTCGCACGCGGTCCAGAAGCGAAATGTCCTCGACCTGCGCTTCATCGCTCACGCGGGCATTGATGAAGGCGCTCACGGCTTCCGCACTTTGGTAAAAGGCCTTTTTGCGGTGCTCGCGCCAGGCGGCCTTAAGTTCCGCGTAGGGCTTTTCATACACGGGAGGAAGTGCTTTGCCGATACTTTCAAAAAGGGCAAACTCCTGCACCCAGCAGCGGGCAAAGGCGTCCATGGCAAGAACATCTTTGACGATATCGCAGCCTTTTAACGCATCCTTCCAGCGCTGCACTTCAAGCCTTTCTTCGCGAGAGGGCTTTGGTTCGCCCATCTGGTTTAAAAGCACGATGACGGGCTTGCCGATCCACTTCAGAATCTTCATTTCCGCGGCGACGTAGGGAGCGGCCTCGGGCAGCTGTGCGGCGTTGACGAGGTAGAGAACGACGTCGGTGATGTCTCTGACGTGTAAAAGTGCCTTTTGGTTGAGCCATTGCGACTTGTTGGCAACACGGTCCCAGACTTCACCCAAAAACCAGCCCAGGGGGTTGCTGCGCGCCTCAAGGCGCTTGGCAAGATTCACGGAATTACCGAACCCCGGTGTATCCCAGAGAATGAGCCGTGCGCCGGAAGGAACGTCAATTAAGGGGTAGGGGTCTGCGGTCACCGTCACGTGCGCGCGGTCGGCAATCTCGCCGATATCGCGGTTTAAGAGGGTGCGCGCCAGCGTCGTCTTGCCGATGTTGGTGTGGCTCACGATGCTGAGGTTGATCGTGGCGTCATGAATCTCAGTGGTCATGGCTTTATGCCTTGGATGTAATCAGTGCCCGGCCGGCGGCCTGGGTGCGAAGCTTCTGAACGATGCCGGCAGCGGCATCGGCCCCCGTGAGCGTATAGGCGCGCACCTGATGCGCTTCGCAGAAGGTCTGCCAGGCTTTTTCACGCTCTCGGACGCGTTCCGGATAGCGCGCAAACGTGAGCGAAAATTCGGCGGCATCAATGATGACCACAAAGGCGGTTTTATCCTCAGGGCACTGGGCTTTGAGAATCTCAAGGCCCTGTCCGTGCACGTCGTCTTCGGGGGTATGTGCGGCATCAAGCCACACAAGCACAATCGTTTTGCGCCCGTCAGCGGCGTCAGCCGCCGTTTCGGGAATCAGAAGCGCTTCGTTATCAAAGTCCACGGGCACAAGGACAATGCCTTTTTTATCCGGCCAGGCGGCTTCAAAGGCTTTGAGTGCCGTACCCTGCCGGTCAATCAGGGGTTGCGGCGCAAGAATCACGGTGCGACCGAGCGCAGCATCCTGCCGGCACTGACTTAAGACCGTTTCATAGTAGGTGTCGTTGAGCGTGACCGGTACCGCGGCGCGGAATTTTTTAATGCGGTGCCGTGCAAGAAACGCCAAGAAAAGGCGCGGAATGACGATCACGACCGCCGTGATCACCATGAGGCGGATGAGCCACGGAGCGGCTGTTGCGGGTTCCTTAAGGTAAGCAAGGCGGTCTGAGCGCATGGCTTCGACCATGTCAACGTCGGGGATCGCGGGAAGGCCCCCGACGGCCGGAATAAGTCCGAAGGTGTGATCAAGAAAGGCTTTGACGGCAGCGGGGTTATCTGCGAGCCACGTGCTTTCCCAGCCCGCCCAGTAGGCCGTGCCGAAGCCTCTTACCAAAAGGCTTACGGTAAGGCCGAGCGCAAAAAAGAGCGCCGCGGCGTGCAGAAGTTCCGAGACCGTGTAACGCACCAGGGGCGCCGTGACGGAGAGCCACATCTTGAGAAACGCTCCTTTCCAGCCGCGGTGAAGCCCAGCAAAGGAAAAGCCGGAAGCAAGACGCACAAGCGTTGTGCGCAACGGGAGGTTTACCTGCCCGTCAATCTTGCGTCCTAAAAGACCCACGACCCCCAAAAGCAACAGGACGTAAATCAGAAGGTTCCAGATAATCACCGTCCAGTACGGGGGCGAGAGGAGATTGACGATGCGCGCGGGACTGGCGATTCGGTCAAACAGGGCGCCGGCGAAAAAGGCGGCGATGACGAAAAGTACGCCAAGCGTTCTCGCTAAAAGCGCGCGCGTTGCCACGTCGGTTTTAAGGCCCTTGTCTTTGGCGGCCGCAAGCACCCGCCGGGCGCGCTCTGCTAAAAGCTCTGCGGCGGTGGCTTTTTCTCCGAGCGCGTGCGCGGCCTTAAGGCCCGCTTCGGCAAAGTCAGCGGAGGAAAGGCCCTTGACGCCCTCCCGGGCGGCGCTTTCTTCAAGCGAGCGCACGAGAAGCACGCACTTGGCGTCTTCAATCGGCATTTTTGCCGTCGGAATTTTCTTTTTCTCTGCCATTGCCGGGCCGCCGGGGTTGATCTCGATGCAAAGCATTGTACAAAGGCGGCGGGCAAAGGGGCTCTCAGAAACACCCTTTGTGCGGTAACAGAGTGTGCGTTTTACGGGGTTGTCTGCGCGGCTTTGACGATCGCAAGGAGCTTTTCGGCAGCCGCCTTGGGATCGGGTTGCCCGCAGACGGCGGACACGACCGCAATGCCGTCCGTGCCCGAGGCGACGATGTCGGCTGCATTAAAGGCCTTGATGCCGCCGATTGCCACCGTCGGCAGCCCTGCCGCACGGGTGATCGCCTGAAGTCCATCCAACCCGCAGGCGGGGTCGGCATCCGTCTTGGTGGGGGTCGCAAAGACCGGGCCCACGCCGAAGTAGTCGATGGGCGACGTGTCGGCGGCCGTCAGTTCCGCAAGGGTGGTGACGGAAAGTCCCAGAATGCGGTCACCTCCGATAATCGCGCGTGCGTCTTCGGGCGCGAGATCCCTTTGACCCACGTGAAGACCGTTGGCATTTACAGCAAGGCAGACGTCTGCATCGTCGTCCACAATCAGGGGGACGTGATACGGAGCAAGCACTGTTTTCAGCGCCCTGCCGCACTCAACGAGCTGCCGCTTTTTCCAGCCCGGGGCCCGTAACTGTACGACGGTGGCGCCGCCCGCGCACGCGGCGCGCGCCGTTTCAATCATGCCGTCTTCCCCGCCGCAGAGCACGGGGTCGAGCACAAGGTAAAGCGAAAGATCGATGGGGTGTGTGGAAGGCATAGGGGCGGCGTTTTAAAAAAGGGCGTGCCGGAAAAGCATGCCCTTTGCGAACGATTAATAGAAGTCCTTGGCCTGCAGAAGCTGCAGTGCGTCGATGTAGGCGGTCCTAAAGCTTCCCGGGCCCGAGGAGACGCCCGCGGCCTGCTCGGCGGCGCGTTTGGCTAAAGCACAGGCAGCGGCCGCGGCCTCAAGGGGGTGCTCGGTTTTGGCGATAAAGGCTGCGACAAGCGCCGAGAGCGAGCAGCCCGTGCCCACCACAAGCGTTGCCTGACGGTTGCCGCCCGTGACGTAAAGCGTGGTGCGGCCGTCGGTGATGTAGTCGGTTTCGCCGGTGACGCAGACGATGCACGCGCGTGCTGCGGCCAGATTTTGGGCGGCCGAAAGCGCCGCATCGCTGGAATCCGTGGAGTCCACACCCTTGCCGCCCTTACCGGCGCCCGCCAAGGCCATGATTTCAGAGGCGTTGCCGCGGATTACCGTGGGTTTGAGTTCCAGGAGGCCGTTAATCATGCGGTCGCGCCATGGGATAAGGCCGGCGGCCACGGGGTCTAAAACCCAGGGAACGCCCGCGCGGTTGGCGGCGTCAACGGCCAAGTGCATCACTTCAGCCTGCTCAAGCGTTAAGGTGCCGACGTTCACAAGGAGCGCTGAGGCAATACGCACGAAGGAACTCACTTCTTCCTTGGAAATGATCATCGCGGGCGATGCGCCCGCGCTAAGAAGGACGTTGGCGGTAATTTCCTGCACGACCTGATTGGTGAGACAGTGCACCAGGGGCACTGTCTGACGCAGGTGAAAAAGGTGCGTAGCCGTTGTTTCCGGATCAAGGCGCTTGGGAGGAAGGGGGTTTGTGGACACAGTGTGGTCTCCGGAGAGAATCGTTTAAATAAAGGCCCGTACGAGCATGTAGGTTGCCAGGCACAAAAGCAGGCACGCAAAAATCCGCTTTAAGGGCTTGGTGTCAATGCTGTGGGCGGTTTTGGCACCTAAAGGGGCGGTGAGAACGCTCATGGCGGCAACAGAAAGAAGTGCCGGCCAGTGAATGTAGCCCAGCATGTGCTCGGTTCCGGCAAGTTCAGGATTGCCCCAGCCCGCCCAGATGTAGGAAAGGGTTCCTGCAAACGCGATGGGGAAACCGAGCGCAGCAGAGGTCCCCACGGCTTTATGCATCGGGACGTTGCACCAGACCATAAAGGGTACGGAAATAAAGCCCCCGCCGGCGCCGACCAGAGACGATACGGCGCCGATCCCGGTGCCCGCGCCGAAAAGCCCCGGCGCAGCCGGAAGCTGCCGGGTGGGCTTGGGTTTGGCGTTAAGAAACATTTTGAGTGCTGAAAAGCCCACAAACGCCGCAAAGACAATCGAAATCCAAAAGGTGGGCAAAAGGCTCGAAATCTTGGCGCCTAACGCCGCGCCTACCAAAATTCCGGGTGCAAGCCACAGAACCACCTTCCAGAGCACCGCGCCGCGGCTGTTGTGCGCTCTCACGGAAGAAAGCGACGTAAAAAGAATCGTGGAAAGGGAGGTGGCAATCGCGGCGTGCACGACGACTGCGTCAGGCACGCCCGCCATCGACAAAATAAGCGTCAGAAAGGGGGTGAGGACCATGCCCCCGCCGATTCCGAGCAGGCCCGCGAGGTACCCCGTGCAGGCCCCGAGCACCAAAAGGGCGGCAATGAGTTCAAGCGACATTGCGGGCGTTTTTAACGAGGTGATCCATGATGTAGCGCCAGTGATGTTCCTCAACGGGCGTTATGGAGAGGCGGTTGCCGCGGGAAAGCACGAGCATGCCCTCAAGTTCCGGGGTGGCTCTTAAGACGGAGAGCGGAATCGGGTCGATACGCGTGACGGCTTTCACGTCCAGCGCGAGCCACCGCGGCTTTTCGTGCGTGCTTTTGGCATCAAAGTATTCGCTGGCGGGATCAAACTGCAGGCTGTCGGGGTAGGTTTCCGAGGCAATTTCGGCAATGCCTGCGATACCGGGTTCGGCACAGCTTGAGTGGTAGAAAAGCACGCCGTCCCCCACCGTCATTTTGTCGCGCATGAAGTTGCGGGCCTGGTAGTTGCGGATGCCCCACCAGGAGACTTTGTGTTCGGGCAGGCCGCAGACATACTCAAAACTGCATTCCCCCGGTTCGCTTTTCATCAGCCAGTACATGACGCTTAACCCATGTCGGAATTTGAAAAAAGAAAAACCCCGCACAGTGTTTCGGGCTACGTCGCCTAGACCGAAAGTCCAGGTGGCCGCGGTCGGAGCGGAAATCGGACCAGGCAACGCGTGCCCGGTGCACTATCGGCTCTCTGACTTAAGCGGCCTTGCACACAGTGCATAGGTTAGGAACATTGGAGCCCTTATTGAAACACCCGCAGGGTAAGGTCATTATAGGCAAATGCGGCTTATCCCAACGTGATGCCGTTCGAAAAAAGAGCGGGGGAGAGCGGAGGGAGAAACGCGAATCGTGGTAAAAAAGGACCTGACCGGAAGGGCTTAGGCGTGCGGCACTGGAGAGTGACGGCGCCGAGTCCCGACTGTTGTTTCTCAGGGGAAAAGTGCTGTTTGGACGGAGAATGCCGGGCGTGGAAAGGAAAACACCCGCACAGAAGACAAAACCTTCTCGCGGGTGTTCTTTGGGACAGCCTTCAGAAGGCTGTCAGACTTTTTTCAGAGCGGCTTCGCAGCGCGAGCGCAGTCCGAGCATCCGTTCGGCGCAGGCTGCGTCCTCGGGATTTTCGCCGAGGCGTCCGGAAATCGAATCAAAGGCGATTTCCAGAGCCGCCGTCACGGCAAGGCGCTCAGCCGTGAGCGTCGTGTCGGCGGTGTGCAGCCGCTGAGCTCTGGAATTGATCAGATCAGCGGCCGCCTGCAGTGTTGCGCTGTCATCTTCGGACACATTGAAGAGGTAGTCGCGGCCGAGAATTTTTAGCGTCATGCGGGGCATGGATCAACTCCCGAAATTGGGTTTAGGCGCGGGGCAGTTCGGATTCAAGACCGGCAACGAGTTTGCTGATGCGGTCTTCGACAGCGCTGCCGTCGGCTTTGAGCTGCGTGATCTCGGCGTCCTTGCGCGCGAGTTCCTCGCGCAGCGTTTCAAGTTCCTTCTTGGCGTCTGCGTAGGCCGTAAGAAGCTGAAGAACGGAGTTTTCCAACTGATCAAGTTGTTCTTTCATGACTGTTTTTTTCCTGCTGGTAAAAAGTTCCCTTGGAAAAAGCGCCGGCTTTTTCCGTCGGGCGTAATGGTATCAAAGCGTAATGCCGAGGACATCAGCCATGCTGAAAAGTCCCGTGCGTTTTTCTGTAACAAAGCGTGCTGCCTCCAGAGCTCCTGCGGCGTAACCCGCGCGGGAACCTGAGCGGTGCGTGATTTCAATGCGCTCACCGGGCCCGGCAAAGATCACGGTGTGGTCTCCCACAACGTCGCCGCCCCTGAGCGCGGCAAACCCGATCGATCCGGTTTTGCGCTCGCCCGTGTGGCCTTCGCGCGACAAAACCGCAACGTCCTCAAACTTAACGCCGCGCGCTTTGGCGGCAACGTGCCCCATTTCAAGCGCGGTGCCCGAAGGGGCATCGACTTTTTTGGCGTGATGCATCTCAACGATTTCGCAGTCGTAGTCGGCAAGGACACGGGCGGCTTCGGCAACAAGCTTAAAGACGGCGTTCACACCCTTACTCATGTTCGGGGCAAAGACAACGGCAATCTCTTCGCCTGCAGCGCCGATTGCGGCTTTTTCCTCGGGGCTGAAACCCGTGGTTCCGATCACAATGGGTTTTTTAAGTTTCCGGCAAAGCGCAAGGTAGGCCATCGTGCCCGCAGGGCGCGTGAAGTCAATCACCACGTCACTCACGGAAAACGCTTTTTCGGCGTCATCGGTGTAGGTGAGCTTTGTGCCGGGAACGGGCTGCCCCAGAGAAGCGCTTTCAGAAGGGACAAGCGCCGCGGCAACCGTGATTTCAGAAGCGGCCGCTGCCGCCTCAAGGATCATTTTCCCCATGCGGCCGTCAGCACCCGTGACGGTAATGGAAATCGGTGTCATAGTTTTTGTGTTGTTTCCTTAGGAGGCCGGATTAAAGTCGGTTTCACGCCCGAGGATCATTTCGTCGGCCTGCCTTTCGGTCGGAAGCGCCTTGTGTTCGGCCTTTGTCATGCGGCCCGCGTCATCAAAATAAATCGTGACGCGGCGCACCTGAATGTCGCCGCGGCGGGGGTTCAAATAGTAGGTGTAGTCCCAGCGGTCTTTATGCAGAGGGCTTTGAATCAAAGGCTCTCCGAGGAGAAACTGCACCTGCGCCTGGGACATGCCGGGCTCAAGCTGCTCAATCATTTCGCTCGTGATGAGGTTGCCCTGGTGCACGTCGGGCCGGTAAACATAGCTGTTGAAGTTGCAGCCGGCGGTTAATGCGGCAGCGGCAGCCGTAAGGACAGCAAGGATTGTGCGCAGAGACATTCGGTTTAATTCCGGGAGGTCAGGATTAGTCAAAAAGAGTGTGTCGGCGAGACACGGCAACATTGTATGATAGCGGGTATCAGGAGCGGGTACGTGATTATTTGTATTCTCCGGAGAAAGTGTTCCCCGTTTTTCCGGTGTGTGTGATTTTTGTTCAGATCCCCGCGCAGTCTGGAGAGATTAAGAGCTATGGCAATGACTTACGGTATCAGAGAGCCGGAAGAAGAACTGAAAACAGCGGGACTGAAGGCAACGGCTCCCCGCATGAAGATTCTGGAAATCTTTCAGAGAGCGCAGCAAAACCCCGAAGAGCGGCATTTGAGTGCGGAAGACATCTATAAGCAGCTTCTCAAGGAAAACCTGGATGTGGGCCTTGCGACCGTTTACCGCGTCTTAACGCAGTTTGAGGCGGCGGGCATTCTCGTGCGTCACCATTTCGGCTCAGACCGGGCGACTTACGAGATGGATGACGGCGATCATCACGATCACATTGTCTGCACGCGCTGCGGCCGCGTGGAAGAGTTTGTGGACCGCGAGATCGAGCGGCGTCAGAGACAGGTCGCCGAGAAGATGGGTTTTACGATGGAAAGCCATTCGCTCTCGATGTATGGGATCTGCGCCGAATGCAAGGCAAAGGAAGAAGAGAAGGCTAAGAAGAAGGCGGGGTTGTGACAGCGGGCCTGTAACTGTTTAAGGATGTTGTCAGATGCTGGGAATGGTAATTAATTTGGACCGGTCGCAAGATCGGTGGAGCCGAATGCAGCAGCAGGTCCAGGCAATCGGTTTAAGCGTTGAACGAGTGTCCGCTGTTGATGCTCAAGCCATGGCTCCGGAAGAAATTGCATCCCATGTCCCTGCGGTTGATGATCCTTCAAAGGTGGTTTATCCCCGAGAGTTGAAACCCGGAGAAGTGGCTTGTTTCTTAAGTCACAGAAAGTGTTGGCAGAGGTTGGTTGATTCCGGTGAGCGTTGGGGATTGATTTTTGAAGATGACGTAACGCTATCTCCGAAGTTCCTGGCTTTTGCCGCTAGCGAAAAATGGATACCGGAAGAAGCTCAGTTGTTGCACTTTGGTCTTTGCCATGAGAGTGAAATGGTAGACGCAACCTCCCAATGTGAGCGAATGATAGAGGGAAGAAAATACGAATTAATCAGGCAGATTAAACCGTTTTTATCGGGAGCTTTCGCTTATCTCATATCCTCGCCAGCGGCAGCTAAGGCATTGGATCTTTCAAAAACAATAGTCGCTCCGGTTGACGATTTTCTGTTTAGCCCTTTGAGTCCGTTTACTAACGGAGTTTTCGCATATCGGGTAATTCCAGCCTTGGTTACAACCGATGAAGTAACTATCGTATCTACAATAGGAAACAGGGTTCGTGAGCTTTCGCGATCCCCTTGGTGGATTCGTCATCACCCCTATCGCACTTATGTGAAGGCCAAGGTTTGGCTAAATCGGCTGACAGCCCACAGAGAGATCATCAGAGCAGTTGATTAATGAAAAGGGTTGTCGCACGCGGCGGCAACCCTTTGCTGATTCTAGCCGGCGCAATCTGGGCTTACGGCCACAGTGTGGAAACCCGCGTCCACATAGATTGTGTCGCCCGTGATACCGCTTGCGAGATCAGAGAGCAGGAACGCTGCGGTGTTACCCACTTCATCAATCGTCACGGTGCGGTGCAGGGGCGAGGTCTTTTCCATGTAGTCAAGGATCTTGGAGAAGTCCTTGATGCCGGAAGCAGCCAGGGTCTTGATGGGACCCGAGGAGATGGCGTTGGCGCGGATTCCCTGAGGCCCCAGCGACCCCGCTAGGTAGCGCGTTGCGGCTTCAAGGGCAGCCTTGCAAAGCCCCATCGTGTTGTAGTTGGGAACGGTGCGTTCACTTCCGAGATACGTAAGCGTCAGAATAGAAGCCTGACGGCCCTGCATGAGCGGCAAAAGGGCCTTCGCAAGTGCCGGCCACGAGTAGGCGGAAATGTCCATCGCGGTGTGAAAGCCCGAGCGGGAAAGGCCGTCCAAAAAGTCCCCGGCAATCGCTTCACGCGGCGCAAAGCCGATCGAATGCACAAAGCCGTCGAGACCACCCCAGGCGCTTCTCAGGCTCTCAGTCACTGCCTGAATCTGCTCATCGTTACTCACATCCATCTCGAGCACGAGGTCACTGCCGAATTCGGCGGCAAAACCGGCAACGCGGTCCTTAAAGCGCTCGCCCACATAGCTGAAGGCAAGTTCCGCACCTTCACGGTGACAGGCTTTGGCAATACCGTAGGCAATCGAACGGTTGGAGAGAACGCCTGTGATCAGAAGGCGCTTACCGGATAAGAAACCCATAGCAGTTTTCCTTTTTCTAAAAAGTCGGCGGTTTCCGGCATTATCGGCGGATCACGAGGCATTGGCCAACGCGAAGCCGGGAACTTGCCAGAGAATTGATGTTTTTGATGCGGGCAATGCTTGTGCCGTAGCGGCGCGCAATCGAAGAGAGCGTGTCACCCCGGCGCACGGAATACGTCACCTTCCCCTTGCGGCTGCACGCCGCCCGCGAGAGGGCCGAGCGCGAGCGCTTGGCTTTGGGGCTCACCACAATGATGAGGCGCTGCCCGATGCGAAGCTGTGAGGTGCGCAGGCGGTTTGCGGTACGAAGTGACTTCTGCGTCACACCGAACCGCGCGGCAATCTCGTAGAGCGTGTCACCTCTGCGGACACGGTAGACGATGCGGCGTACTTCAGGTTCCGAGAGTTTGAGGCTCGCGTTTAATTCGTCTTCAGAAATGGCCGGGGCATCCTGGCCTCCGGCGTCCACCAACAGCGCTGAGCCCGCCAAAATCCGGCGCCCCCGGGGAATACGGTTGATGCGCCGCAAGTCGTCCTCTGTCATGCCGGTTTTATTCGCGACGTCTAAAAGCGTTTCACCTGCCTGCGTGTGATAAAGCGCCCAGGAAGAAAGCGGTTTTCCGGTATCGACCCAGCTTGCGAGGTTATCCATAAAGACCGCCACGCGGTCAATAGGCAGCAGAATGTAGGAGTTGTGGCTTGCCACAATCACCGGAAGGTTAAACCCCGGGTTTAAGAGCTTAAAGTCCTCGGGCTCCATTTCCGCCAGACGCGCCGCGGTATCAAGGTCAATGTCGCGGCTTTTGGTGATGCGCACAAAGTAAGGCGAATTTTCGATGTCAGGCAGCGTCACGCCGTACTGCTCGGGGTGCTCGATGATTTCACGTACCGCCATGAGTTTGGGCACATACCAGGCGGTTTCCCGGGGCATGCGAAGGTGCACGTAGTCCGTTTTCTGCCCGCGGGCTTTGGCGCGGCGGATGGCCCGAGAGACACTGCCTTCACCCCAGTTGTAGGCGGCCAGTGCGAGTTGCCAGTCACCGAAAAGCGTGTGCAGGCGGTTTAAGTAGTCCAAGGCGGCCCGGGTGCTTTCCAGTACGTCGCGCCGCTCATCCTTCCAGAGGTTTTGCTGCAGGGAATAGATGCTTCCCGTGGTAGGCATGAACTGCCACAGGCCCGAGGCCTTGGCGTAGGAAAGGGCTTCGGGCTGGAAAGCGCTTTCAACGAAGGGCAGGAGCGCGAGTTCCGTGGGCATCCCCCGGAGTTCGACTTCTTCAACGATGTGGTAGAGGTATTTGCCGGCGCGCTCCGTGACGCGGCGGATGTATTCCGGATCGCGGGCGTAGAGTTTTAAGGCCTGCTTGGCGCGCCGGGTGTTCATGGCCGGCATCTGAAAGCCGCGGCGGATGCGGTCCCAGATATCCGCGGGCGGGGCAACCTCCCGCTCGGTGGCGGGAAGGTCTTCCGCGGCCCGCGTGTCTTCCGTTGCATTGATCACGGTACCTTCAAAACTGAGCTCGTCCTGAGCTGCAGCGGATAGGCTGACAATGCCCGCTGCAAGGCAGAAAATCAGACGAAACAAGGACTGCATACAAAGAAACCGGGTGTCATGCACGAAAAAAGATGCGTGCATTCTACCGTGCGTTTGACGTATGAAAACTTAAAAGCCCCTGAATTTACAAGGCATGAGCCGCGGTTTTTGTGTATCGCGGGCGGCTGAACCCGAGGGCGTCTCGTTTACAATGTTGTCAGTCTCGTCACGGGCAGGCGCCCGTGATCTTCTTAATTCAGTTTTCTTCAGGATTTCTCCGCATGGCCCAGTATGTCATGACTATGAATCGGGTGAGCAAGATCGTTCCCCCGAAGCGTCAGATTCTTAAGGATATTTCTCTCTCGTTTTTCCCGGGCGCCAAGATCGGCGTTCTGGGCTTAAACGGCGCCGGAAAATCAACCCTGCTCAAAATCATGGCAGGGGTCGATAAGGATATCGACGGGGAAATCACGTGGCTTTCCGGCTTAAAGATCGGGTATCTGCCGCAGGAGCCGCAGCTTGATCCCGAAGCGACTGTGAGAGCCTGCGTCGAAGAGGGCATGGGCGAAGTGATGTCCGCGCAAAAGCGCCTTGAAGAAGTCTATGCGGCTTACGCCGAGCCCGATGCGGACTTTGACGCGCTTGCGGCCGAACAGGCCAAACTTGAAGCCATTATTTCGGCGGCTGGAACGGACGCATCGACACAAATGGAAATTGCCGCGGACGCCCTGCGTCTGCCCCCGTGGGACGCGGTGATCAAGCACCTCTCGGGCGGCGAAAAGCGCCGTGTGGCATTGTGCCGATTGCTTTTGTCGCAGCCCGACATGCTGCTTCTTGACGAACCGACAAACCACCTCGATGCTGAAAGCGTGGAGTGGCTTGAGCAGTTCCTGCACCGCTTCCCCGGGACCGTCGTTGCCGTAACGCATGACCGCTATTTTCTTGATAACGCGGCCGAATGGATTCTTGAACTTGACCGCGGCGAGGGCATCCCCTGGAAGGGGAACTATTCCTCGTGGCTCGAGCAGAAGGAAAAACGTCTGGAAATCGAAAAGCGCCAGCAGGAGTCGCGCTCCAAGGCGATTGCCCACGAACTCGAATGGGTCCGCCAGAACCCCAAGGGCCGGCAGGCGAAGGCCAAAGCGCGTCTTGCCCGCTTTGAGGAGCTGTCAAGCTACGAATATCAGAGCCGCAATGAAACGAATGAAATCTTTATTCCGGTCGCAGAGCGCCTCGGGAACAAAGTTATTGAGTTTCATCACGTCTCCAAAGGGTTTGGTGACCGGCTTCTTATTGACGACCTTTCCTTCACGGTGCCCCCGGGCGCCATTGTGGGTGTGATTGGTCCCAACGGCGCCGGTAAGTCGACACTCTTTAAGATGATCGACGGTAAGGAAAAACCGGACTCTGGTGAAATCGTGCTCGGCGACACCGTGCAGTTGGCGGCCGTTGCGCAGCTTCGCGATTCGCTCCCGAACGACAAGACCGTGTTTGACGCGATCGCCGACGGCCAGGACATCCTTCAGGTCGGAAAGTTTTCGATGCCCGCGCGCGCCTATCTCGGCCGCTTTAACTTTAAGGGCGGCGACCAGCAAAAGCTCGTGGGTGTGCTCTCGGGCGGTGAACGAGGGCGCCTACACCTTGCCGCAACGCTTTTAAAGGGTGGAAACGTTCTCCTCCTTGACGAACCCTCAAACGACCTGGACGTTGAAACGCTGCGTGCTCTCGAAGAAGCGCTTCTTGAATTCGCGGGTTGCGCGATGGTGACGTCTCACGACCGCTGGTTCCTTGATCGTATTGCCACGCACATTCTTGCCTTTGAAGGCGACAGTAAGGTGGTGTTCTTTAACGGCAACTACAACGAGTACGAAGCCGACAAGCGTAAGCGTTTGGGTGAAGAAGCCGCGCGTCCGCACCGCCTGCGCTTTAAGCCCCTGAAGCATTAACCTTTCATCGAACCGGTGCAGATTGAGCTTTCTGCACCGGTTGAGTTTTCCCGCGGACAGAGAGTGCATCTGACTGTCCGCTTCCTTTTTTAGTTTTCCGTCAGCGACTATGTCCAACCAGTTTGTCCACCTGCGGTTTCACTCTGAATATTCGATCACCGACGGCATTGTCAGGCTTGATCCGATTTTGGAAACCGCGGCCGAACGCGGCCAGGTGGCGCTCGGGATCACGGACAACATGAATGTCTTCGGGGGGCTGCGCTTTTACACGCACGCGATCGTCGACGGCATAAAGCCCATTGTCGGGTGCGATCTCTGGATCACGAACAGCATTGCCGGCAAACGCAACGAACCCTACAGGCTCACGGTTTACTGCCAGAACCACACGGGCTACTTGTCGCTCTGCCTCTTGCTCTCCAAGGCCTGGATGGAAAACCAGTATCTGGGACGCGGGGAACTGAAACTCGAGTGGCTCACGCCCGAAAACTGTAAGGGCCTCATCTGCCTTTCGGGCGGCCCCTTAGGAATCATCGAGCGGCTTCTCATGGGGAAGACGCCTGAGGAGGCGGACGCCGTCACGGTGCAGTTAAAGAAGGCCTTCCCGGGGCGGCTTTACTTGGAAGTGCAGCGCGCGGGCCGCAAAGGCGACGATGCGCTCGTTGCGAAGATGGCAGGCTACTCGGTCGCGCAGAATCTGCCGCTTGTAGCCACCCATCCGATTCAGTTTCTGAAAAAAGAGGACTTCACCGCGCACGAAGTGCGTGTGTGTATTGCGCAGGGCTACGTTTTGGCAGACCCCAAACGGCCGCGGGAGTACACCCCGCAACAGTATTTCAAGACCGAAGAGGAGATGCGGGAACTCTTTTCCGACATCCCTCAGGCCCTTGAAAACACCGTGGTGATTGCGCAGCGCTGTAACTTGGACGGTGTGCTGCAGAAACCCCAGCTCCCCGTCTTTCCGACGCCTGACGGCATGAGTCTTGATGACTACATGGTCAAGCTCTCCAAGGAAGGGTTGGAAAAGCGCCTCGCGTTTCTCTATCCGGACGAGAAGATCCGTGACGCCAAACGCCCTGAATACATGGAGCGTCTGGATTACGAACTTAAGACCATCATCACGATGAAGTTCCCCGGGTACTTCCTCATCGTGCAGGACTTCATCAACTGGTCCAAACGTAACGGTGTGCCGGTGGGGCCGGGCCGTGGTTCGGGCGCAGGATCGCTTGTCGCGTATTGCCTCGGTATTACGGACCTGGATCCCCTGCACTACGGGCTCCTGTTCGAACGCTTCCTAAATCCGGAGCGCGTCTCGATGCCTGACTTTGACGTGGACTTCTGCCAGCATAACCGTGACCGCACGATTGAGTACGTGAAGCGCGTCTACGGGGCGGACGCCGTAAGCCAGATCGTCACTTTCGGCGCCATGGGCGCCAAGGCTGTTGTGCGTGACGTAGGCCGCGTTTTGAACATGGGCTATAACGAGGTGGACCGCCTCGCCAAACTCATTCCGCAAAAGCCGGGGCTTGATGTGACGCTTGAGAAAGCCGCGGAGATGGAACCGGACTTTGCGGCGCTTGCAGCGCAGCCCGAGTACAAGGAGCTCATGAGTTACGCAAAGGAACTCGAAGGCATCACGCGCAACCTCGGCATGCATGCGGGGGGCGTCCTGATCGCTCCCGGAAAACTCACGGACTTCTGTCCGCTTTATAACGCGGACGGCCGTCCTGAAAACACGGTGAGTCAGTACGACAAAAAAGACGTCGAAAACGTGGGCCTCGTGAAGTTCGACTTTCTGGGACTCACGACGCTGACGATTCTTGGAAAAGCCGTTGAGTACATTGACAGGCTCCATCCGGGGGAACACTTTGAACTTGAGCGTATTCCGGTTGACGATAAGGAAACCCTGAAACTTTTTCAGACCGGCAACACCGGCGCCGTCTTCCAGTTTGAATCCGACGGCATGCGTGAGCAGCTGCGGCAGGCAAAACCGGACTGCCTTGAAGATCTCGTCGCCCTGAACGCCCTTTACCGTCCGGGCCCGATGGATCAGATACCGCACTTTATTGACCGTAAGTTCGGGCGCGAGAAGGTGGAGTATCTGGATCAGCGCATGGAACCGATTCTGCGTGAAACTTACGGCATCATGGTGTATCAGGAACAGGTGATGCTGGTCGCGCGTGCTATCGGCGGCTACTCCCTGGGCGGCGCTGACCTTCTGCGCCGTGCCATGGGTAAGAAAAACGTGGATGAAATGAAGCGGCAGCGCGCGGTCTTCATTAAGGGCGCCGCAGAGCGTAATGTGAGCGAAGAGACCGCGACCGAAATCTTTAACCTCATGGAAAAGTTTGCGGGGTACGGTTTTAATAAGTCGCACGCGGCAGCCTATTCGTACGTCGCCTGGCAGACGGCGTATCTCAAGGTTCACCATACGGCGTGCTTTTTCGCGGGGAACTTGTGTCTTGTGATGGATCAGGGCGACAAGATGCGAACGCTTATTGATGACGCCCGTAACTGTGGCGTGACCTTTTTGCCCCCGGACGTGAACGTCAGTGACTGGTTCTTTACGGTCCCGGATGCCAAAACCATCCGCATCGGTCTCGGAGCAATTAAGGGGCTGGGGCAAAACATCGTTGAAGACATCATCAACGAACGTAAGATGAACGGGCTTTACCTGGACATCTTCGACCTCGCGGCGCGCGTACCCACTGTGAACCGAAAGATTCTGGAGCAGCTGGTGCGTGCCGGTGCATTTGACTCCATCTCCACGGACCGCGGGCTTTACTTCGAGAATGTGAGCCAGGCACTACAGGCCGCGCAGACCGTTGCGGCCTCTGTCGGCCAGGGGAGCCTTTTTGCCGATGAAAACGGGGAAGCCGAGCGTATTGTGAGCTGGAAAAAGGCGATCCCCTGGGGTGAGCGCAAAAAGCTTCTGCAGGAAATTGAAGCGTTTGGTTTTTGTCTCACGGGTGACCTCTTTGCCCAGTACAAAAAGGAAACGGAACACTTTGCGACGCCCTACAAAAAGCTCGCGGACAGTCGGCAGAACTTTACGATTGCGGGGCTTGTGACCGACATGCGTGTGCTGATGGGGCAGCGCGGCAAAATCGGAATTCTCACGATCAGTAACGGCAAGGAAAGCCAGGACGTCTTTATTTACGCTGAGGCCCTTGACCGCTATAAGAAACTCTTAAAGACCGATGAGGTGCTCGTCTTTACGGGGCGCTGCAGGGCACGGCGTGATGAAAACGGCGTTACCGGCAAACTATCCTTTACCGCAAGCGAAGTGCAGACGATGGAAGAGATGCGGGCGCGCAAGGGGGCGGTGCTTAACATCACGCTTTCGGCTACCAAGGACCTTAAGGATGTTGCGAAGGTCCTTTCTACAGATAAGACCGGAAGCGAAGAGGGAGTGGCTTGCCGCATTGATGTGCTCACCCAGGGGTGTTCCGGCGAAATCCGGCCCGGGTTTTACGTGAGACCGACAGACGATCTTGTGCAGATGCTTAAAGCCCAGGACGGCGTGATCGGCGCGGGATATGTGTATTGAGTGAGAAAGTTCAAGGAGTATAGTGAAATGCTCTCTGCTTTGATATGTGCGAAGAATGAAATAAACAATATTGAGGCTTGTATTCAGACACTTGCATTTGCCGATGAAGTAGTGGTTATAGATGATCATTCCACAGATGAGACGGTTTCTAAAGCTCGTTCTTGCGGAGCAAAAGTTTTTGTCCGGTCAATGAACGGTGATTGGTCTAGTCAACGGAATTTTGGAATAAATCGATGCAATGGAGACTGGGTTTTAGTTGTTGATGCTGATGAGAGAGTTACGCAAGAGTTAGCTGATTCTGTGCTTGAGAAGATCAATAAAGGAGAAAAAAAAGCTTATGAAGTAAGGCGGAATAACTGCTTCCGTTTTAATAAAGCTACTCATGGAATTCTTAGGCCCGATTGGGTAGTAAGACTTTTCCCTAAAGATAACTCTGAGTATATTGGTCTTGTCCATGAAAAATTGGAAACACCATATTCTAAAGAGAAAATTAACGATGGTGTTTTGTTGCATTTTACTTACGATAACTGGGATTCGTATTTCGGTAAATTTGATCGCTATACGCGACTGATGGCAAAACAAAATTATTCTGAGGGGAAGAGGGCGCATTTTTTCTTGGATATTGTTCTTAGGCCGGTGTGGGCTTTTTTTAAAGTTTATTTTTTAAATATGGGCTTCTTGGATGGGAGGCTTGGTTTTATTTTTTCCGTGAATCATTATTTTTATACAATGACAAAGTACGTGCGTTTGTATTACTTGGATAAGAATGATGGAAAGCTTTGATGTTTTAATATCGGTTATTGTAACGACTTATAACCGACCAAGGGCGCTCGATTTGGTTTTGATGGGGCTGTCTAAGCAAACTGATCACAATTATGAAGTTGTAGTTGCGGATGATGGTAGCGGTTTTGAGACTCGTAAAATAATTGAGAAGTGGAAGTCACGGAGTCCTTTGCGGCTTATTCATGCTTGGCAGAATGATGATGGTTTTAGATTGAATCAAAGCCGTAATAATGGGATTAAGAAAAGCAGTGGGGAGTATATAGTTGTTTTAGATGGTGACTGTATACCTAGGCGGAATTTTGTGGCCCAGCATCGAAAGTTAATGGAAAGGGGGTGGGCAGTTGCGGGAAATCGGTGCCTGTTATCGCCGGACTTGACTAATAAAGTTGAGGAGGGAGAAGAAGATTTGCTTGGCTGGCATATGATTGATTATTTAAAGGCTAGATTGTCAGGTGAAATTAATCGTCTCTCAACCTTGTTTGTTTTCCCTCCTGATTGGAGCTTCAGATATAAAAATCCTTATAACTGGAAAATTTTTCGGGGTTGTAATATGGCTTTTTTTCGTGAAGATGCCTATAGAGTAAATGGATTTGATGAATCTTTTCATGGGTGGGGATTGGATGATTCAGATTTTGCTGTTCGTATGATTAACTCTGGTGTTAGGATTAAAAGTGGAAGATTTTCAACAGGAGTTTTCCATTTATATCATCGAGAAGGTTCGCTGGTAAAAGATAGTTTTAATTCTTCTCGTTTTTCAAAGGTTATTAAAGATCGATTAGTAAATCCGTTAAAAGGATTGGCTGGAAAAGACTGAGAAGCACTTCTGCGCAAAGAGTCGAATTTTTTAAAGTTTTGAGAGGAAGTGGGAGATGCTTCGATTTGTAATTAATTTAGATAGATCAAAAGAAAGACTCAAGGAAACGTCTAATCGTCTTGAGCAACTTGACATTGAGTTTGAGAGGATGCCTGCTGTAGATGGAAGTGTATTGACAGATGATGAAATCCAAAGCTGGACATATCCTTTGGATCACTTTGCGACAAAAGTTCGTTTTACAAGAAATATAACTAGAGGTGAAGTTGGTTGTTTTCTGAGTCACAGAAAGTGCTGGAGACGTTTAGTGGAATCCGATCAGTTATGGGCAATGTGCATGGAGGATGATATTGTTGTTTCTGATTTGGCCGCAAAATATATGAAAACAGATGATTGGTTGCCAAGTTCCATTGACGTTTGTCAATTGTCTTGCTTGGAGTCATGCCAAAAAGGACGCATTGGTCAAAAGATTATTTACATAGATGATTTGATGCGGCTGGTACAGCCGTTATACCCTATGCCACTCGGCACTCAGTGTTATCTTATCTCCAAAAGGGCAGCAAAGAGGGCTTTAGAGCTTTCTGAGAGATTGCCGGCGCCTGTTGACAATTTTTTGTTTTCGCTGTGGTTTGATTTGGCAAATGAATTTCAGGTTTGGAGAACAGATCCTGTTCTCGTGACACAAAACCAGAATATTGCATCAGCCATAGGTAGTCGGAGTAAAAAATCAGTCCAAAAAGCTCCATTTTGGATTAGACATGGATTAACTCGTTTTTTGCTGGACAGGCGAATTAAAAAACAACAGAAAATGGGGCAGCCTTTTGAATTTAAGTTCCACTAAGGTTGTAAGGCTACTTTGAGCTAACTATGGCTACCATGGCTTGAATGACTGCATCAACAGTTGGCCAAGAGCCATACGAGCCAAGTACTTTAGCTAACGGATTCCAGGGACCAGTTCTTGAGGAATCAGTTACTCCAACCAGCGTAATTTGTTTGACCCCTAGAGCCGCAGCGATATGACTGACTCCTGAGTCGTTGGCAACAACGATCTGAGCATGTTTGACAAGGGCTGCAAAATTTCCTAATGAAGTCGGGGGCAAGATCGTGGCATCGGGACACGCCTGTTTTGCGGCTTCCTCTTCCCGCAGAGATGGAAAAATGATCGGCTCAATACCCATAGACTTCAGTGGTGACACTAAGGCATTGAAGTGAGGCCACTGTTTGACTTTGCCGTCCTGCAGACCGCGAGCAACAGGGGCGAGTATGGCGTAGCGTTCCGGAATGTGGAACTTCTCCATAAGGTTTCTGGCGGCTGCTTCATGACGCTTTAAAAGCATCAGGCCGAGGCTTTTCGGCACTTTATCCCAAGCGGGTTTTCCGTCCCATGCCTTGATCGCTTCGTGCGCAACATAGAAGAAGCGCTCTACCTCATGCATCTTCGGAGGTTCTGGGATTTTTGTGTCAAGAAGAAAACTGCGGCAGTCGGTTTTGAGGCCCGCAGTTTGGATTGGAGCGAACTTAAAGAGGAGTGCTGAGCCGAAAGAATTTGGAAAAAGCAGACCGCAGGTGGCTTGAGCATTATCTGCTAAATAACGAATGCGACTGATGTCTTCTGTGACGTGCCCTTCAATGGGGTCAAAGCGCCAGCCCATCCCTGACATCAAATCTTCTGCCCAGCGTTTCCCAACTAGTGCCGGCGTAAAACCGCTTGCTTCCAGTAGCCTCAGGGCCGGCAGACACATACAGCAATCTCCGACATGATTGGGAATTCTGCAAAGAACAGTAGACATAATGAGGTGCTTTCAGAGGTAGAAGAGGTAAAAGCCAACGGGTCGATTATAAGAGTCCCTCAGAATCCCTCAGAAAGGTTCTGATAAAGTGCAATGTACAATGCGTTCCGACACTATCACTTTGGGCGAGCGAAATGCCTTTGAACGCTTCCGCTGAGGCAAAAGCAACCGCTGAGCAAACCATATCGGTGCTCCAAGGCGGACATTATTCCTGGCAGAAAGGATGGCTTAAACGCATCCCGGGGATCTATGCGAGGTTGCTTAATTACTTGGTTCCCTATACCAAGACAGTCATTGCAGCCATGTTTTTTATGGTGATAACAGCACTGACGTCTTCGATGATTGCTGTTTTGATGGGAAAACTGACTGACCAGGGTTTTTATGCCAAGGATGTCAGTGCTCTTTGGTGGGCGCCGGCAGCTTTGATTGCAGTGGCTCTTTTGCAGGGAGGCTCGACTTTTGGAAGCTCCTATCTTCTGCAAAAAGTCTCTCAGCAGGTGCTGCTCAAGATCCGCTGTGAAATGTTTGAGAAGGAGATCCGTTGGCCGGCAGCTAATTATCAAAAATACACTTCGGGCATTGTGATGTCTAAGTACATCAACGAAGCAAGCACAGCTTTAGGGGGAGCAGCACAGCTTCTGACGACAATTGTTAGAGACTCGTTGCAACTGGTGGCGTTGTTGGGCTTGCTGATATGGCATGACTGGAAGTTAACTTTGGTGACGCTTGTGGTGGCACCGCTGATTGCAGTCATTCTTCGGTGGGTTAATAAAAAGACCAAGAAATATGGTCTGCAGACACAAACGGCGCTGGGGAATATGATGAACACGGTGCTTGAAGCTTATCAAGGGCAGCGAATCATCAAAATTTACGATGCTTACGAAAAGGAGCAGACGCGGTTTCGCGGTGTTAATGAACTCTTGTATAAATTGTCCATGCGTATGCAGGCAGTGACTGCAGCAGGAACGCCACTAACCCAGTTTGTCACAATGGCCGGTGTTTCCATCGTTGTCATCGTGGCACTGTTGCAGGCGCAGGCAGGACATTTGACACTCGGCGATTTCATTACTTTTTTGTCTGCCCTGCTTTTATTAATGAATCCCGTTAAGAAGCTTTCTGCACTCAATGGTTCTGTTGCGAGAATATCGGCTGCCGCAGAAAGCCTGTTCACAACGATGGATGAGGCGACAGAAAAAGATCCAGGCAATATGGAATTGCCTCGTCTTTTGGGCGGTGTGAGGTTTGAACATGTAGGCTATCGATATGCGGGAGCAGGACGACAGGCCCTTACGGATGTCTCTTTCGACGTTAAGCCCGGGGAGACGATCGCTTTTGTAGGTGCATCAGGTGCGGGAAAAACAACACTGATTAGTCTTGTTCCGCGATTTTGGCAACCGACGGAAGGCGAAATTTATTTTGACGGCATTCCGCAAAGCACTGTTACTTTAAAGAGCTTGAGACAGCAGATAGCGTTGGTCAGTCAGGATGTTGTGCTCTTTGATGACACGATTGCAGCAAACATTGCCTATGGCATGGAAAACGTGTCAGAAGAGGACATAAGAAAAGCTGCGGATGCCGCGTATCTCACGCCTTTTATCCGAGAACTTCCCGAAGGCTTAAACAGCCCGGTTGGTCCTGCTGGCCAAAAACTTTCAGGTGGACAGAAGCAGAGAATTTCCATTGCCAGAGCTTTATTGAAGAATGCTCCAATTCTTCTGCTGGATGAAGCCACAAGTGCGCTGGACACTGAAAGTGAGAAATATATCCAGCTTTCGTTGGACCGTTTGATGAAGGGTAGAACGACTTTTGTCGTCGCGCATCGTCTGTCAACTATTATGGGTGCAGACAAAATTGTCGTTATTAAAGAGGGCAGAATCTGCGAGATGGGGCGGCATGAAGAACTTCTCGCAAAGAAGGGGGCTTACGCTCACCTCTACAACATTCAGTTTATGCAAAAACCCACAGAAGACAAGATTCAGTCAGCCTGATGTCCGGTAGGACAGTTTATTTTGATCGGATTTGAAAAAATGAGTATTAAGTCAGACAGATGGATTCGCAAGATGGCGGCACAGGGCATGATTGAGCCTTTTGAACCTAATCAGGTGCGCTATGTCGACAACCGAAAGATTGTCAGCTACGGGACATCCTCTTATGGCTATGACATCCGTTGTGCCAACGAGTTCAAGGTCTTCACCAACATCAATTCCACCATTGTGGATCCCAAGGATTTCGATCCGGCCTCATTTGTGGATGTTGTAAGTGATGTCTGCATCATTCCGCCCAATTCCTTTGCTTTGGCTCGGACTGTTGAGTATTTCCGCATTCCCCGCAACGTACTGACGATTTGTCTTGGTAAGTCCACATATGCCCGTTGCGGCATCATTGTTAACGTGACACCTTTTGAGCCGGAGTGGGAAGGTTTTGTAACGCTGGAATTTTCTAATACTACCCCGTTACCGGCCAAGATTTATGCGAACGAAGGCTGCGCTCAGGTCCTTTTCTTTGAAGGGGATGAGGAGTGTGAAACGAGTTACCGTGACAGAGGTGGAAAGTATCAGGGGCAGGTAGGTGTTACTCTCCCAAGGACATAAAAAATACGGTTGTCCTCCTTGATTTTATGCTGGAAATTGCTGATAATACGCCCCTTCCCGGTTTGGCACGTGGGCGCATGCCCGTCGTAAGACCGCTCCGTCAGCAGACGGCTTGATATATAGCGGCAGGCGCGCAAGGCAGCCAGGGCGACCGACTAATTAATCGGAATTTTTATCAAATGAAACCCAATATTCACCCCGAGTACCGTGAGGTTGCCTTCGTTGACCTCTCGATCAACAAGACCTTCATCATTTCGAGCTCTGTTCAGACGAAGGAGACCATCGAAATCGACGGCAAGACCTATCCGCTCTTCAAGCTCGATACCTCTTCTGAAAGCCATCCGTTCTACACCGGTGCTCAGACCCGTATCGTTGAAGCCGGCCGTGTTGAAAAGTTCCGCGCCAAGTTTGCCGCGAAGAACCAGGAACTCAACGCCGCTGCTGCCAAGGCAAAGGCCAAGTAATTTCGGGCTCTTTGAGGTTTGCATCTGACGGATGCAAATCCTCGGAAAAAGGGGCAGAAGGACGCAAAATCATAATTTTTGAGTCCGACTGCCCTTTTTTCATGCTGTTCTGCACCTTATCATTGCCCTGTGCTGTTCCGACCCTGCTTTTCCCCGATTATTGGAAAGTTCATGCTTGACCTTCGTCCGATTCCCGCCAACGTCAGCTCAACGGCTGCTGCCAAGCTGCCGCGTTTTCTGTTGCTGGCGATTCTGATTCTCTTCATTGTTCCGGGGCTCTTTGACCGAGCTGTCTGGACCGTGAGAGAAGGGGCCGCTTTCGGACAGTTTTGGGAGATGGCGCACGGTGACTTCGTCTCCTGGCTTTTCCCTATGGCTTCCGGTCTTGTGATCACGGATCACGGCCCGCTTTCCATTTGGGCGGGGGCTATCCTGATGCGGCTGCTGGGGAATGAATTTACCCCCGTGGTGGCAGCGCGAATTACGGCCTGCCTGTGGTTTGCCATCACAACCGCTTCGATTTGGTACGGAACCTGGTATCTGGCGCGTCGTAAAGAAGCACAGCCCTTGGGTACAATCTTTGCAGACCAAGCGACTTACCGGGATTACGGACGCATGGTCGCTGATGCCGCCACACTCTTTTTCATTGCTTTGTTCGGGCTCGTGATCCGGTTGCGAGAGCCGACATACGATTCCGCAGAACTCGCGTTCTGCTCTCTGGCTTTCTTCTCCTGCGCCTGGGCACTTACAAGGCCCTATTTTGGGGCGGCATTGGCAGGTGTCGCCTGTGCCGGTCTGATGCTTACGGCAAGTCTCATCTTGGGGATTGCGGCGCTTTTAGCCTGCCTTTTCAGTTTTCTGATGCTCCCTACGCGGGGAAAGACCGATAAGAAACTGATCATCACGCTGGCGGTCACTGTTCTTTTGTTTTCGCTTTGGCCGCTGGCTGCCTGGGTGACTTCGTCGGAAGTGATCAGCGACTACTTCCTTCTTTGGGCCCAGAAGCAGGTGGAATATTTCGGGTTTCTCAGTTTTGACGAACTGGACTGGTTTGTCCGTCATGTGCTGTGGTACCTGTGCCCAGTGTGGCCGTTTGCCATTCTCGGCTTCGTGAAGTGGCGAAAGCACAAGACGGCGCCCTTCATGGCCTTACCGGTTGTTTTTCTCTCGGTGTGGTTTGTGGGCTTTTTGGTGTCGGGAAGCCTCAGCGCTGAAGATCTCTTAAACCTCATCATTGCCCCGCTTTGCACGGTGGCGGCCTTTGGGCTTATCTCCGCCAAACGCTCTTTTCAGAGCATGCTCGACGGCTTTGCTCTTACGATCACGACGCTCGGACTGCTCGGTGTATGGGCTTACTGGTTTGCCTGGCTGATGGGCTTTCCGCCCAAGATGGCTAAGTCCATCATTAATCTTGCGCCGACCGCTCAGGCATCGGAAGCCGGATTCATCGGAATTCTTTTGGCCTTAACTGCCACGGTTGCCTGGTGCTGGATCGGATACAAGCGTCTGCAGCGTCGCTCGCCCGTTCTTTGGAACGGTCCCTGGCTTTCGGCCGTCGGTATGGTGGTGCTCTGGATTGTTGTCGTGAACCTTTTCACGCAGGCCGTAAACGAAAACCGCAGCTATGAACCGGTGGGTCAGGCCGTGCGAGCTCAGCTTGATAAGCTGGGATTTCAGCCCGATGACTGCTTAAAAACGGTCGGAGCTTCTCAGGGTGTGGCGTCCCTTATTTCCTATTACGGGCACATGCCTGTAACCGCCGGAAAATCGATGGTCTGCCGCTTTGAGCTGCTGCGTTTTGACGTGGATGACAAGAAGTATCAGCCGCTTCTGAAAGACCGTGCTGAAGACATCATCAAGCGGCCGCGGACGGACGAACGCTTCATTGTGCGGCGCTTTTATCCCGGATCCTTTTTCTTCATTGAATCGGGGAATCCTCAGCGGCTCTGAGGCGGGTTAACGGCGGTCGGCAAAGAGGTCTAGGCGGTTGGTGCAGACCGCATCAACGCCGAGAGTAAAGAGCGCATCAGCAGTGTCCGGTGAGTCCACCGTGTAGCACATAACCCCAAGCCCCATAGTATGCGCTTCTTCCACAAAGTCAGGAGTAACGGACTGCCAGTCAGGATGCACGGTCTTAACGGCAAGTTTCGTGCAGACCTCTTTCCAGTCAGTTGGGATTCCTTCAAGAAGAAGGCCTCTCGGAATTTCCGGCGCCTCAACGGCAGCCGCTACCAAGGCGTTTCTTGAAAACGAAGAAAGCAGGGGAAGGCTTTTTCCTGCAAAGAGTGTCCTCACAATCCGCACGGTTTCCTGAGCTGTTGCCAGGGCCGCGCTGTCGCTCGCGGGTTTAATTTCAATGTTCATGAAAAGCCCGTTAGCTTCGCAAGCTTCAATTGCTTCTTCCAGGGTCGGAATCCGTTCTCCGGCCCATTTCTGTGCGGTCAGAGATCCGGCGTCAAGCGTTTTGATTTCTTTGAGCGTGAGACTTGCAACGGGGGATGAGGACTTAACGACACGCCCGAGAACCGGGTCATGGGAGAGGACGGCAGCGCCGTCAGCGGTGAGCATGACATCGGTTTCGATGCCTTGAAAGCCGAAGTGCCGGGCTTCCCGGAATCCGGCCAGCGTGTTTTCGGGAGCCAGTGTTCCGCCGCCGCGGTGAGCTATAAACCGCGGATAAGGCCAATGAGAATTTGGTGCCGCGGCGGAAACACTGGACATGGAACTAACCTCCCTTACGCATCATGTCGAAGAACTCGTTGTTGCTCTTCGTGCTGCGGATTTTATCGAGAAGGAATTCCATTGCCTCAATTTCATCCATGTCGTAGAGGAGTTTTCTGAGAACCCAAACCTTCTGAAGAACGTCGGGCTTGAGGAGCAGCTCTTCACGGCGCGTACCGGAGCGGTTCACATTGATGGCCGGGTACACACGCTTTTCGGCAAGACGGCGTTCCAGATGGATTTCCATGTTGCCGGTGCCTTTGAATTCTTCGTAGATGACATCATCCATACGCGAGCCCGTGTCGATCAGGGCCGTTGCAAGGATCGTGAGCGAGCCGCCTTCTTCAATGTTGCGGGCAGCACCGAAGAAGCGCTTCGGACGCTGCAGGGCATTAGCGTCAACGCCGCCCGTAAGGACCTTGCCGGAACTCGGGATCACGGTGTTGTAGGCACGCGCAAGACGCGTAATGGAGTCCAGAAGAATGATGACGTCCTTCTTGCTTTCGGCAAGGCGCTTGGCTTTTTCAATGACCATCTCGGCCACCTGGACGTGACGCGTGGCGGGTTCATCAAAGGTCGAAGCCACAACTTCGCCTTTGACGGAGCGCTGCATTTCCGTCACTTCTTCCGGACGTTCGTCGATCAGAAGAACGATCAGAACGCAGTCGGGGTGGTTTGCGGTAATGGCGTGCGCGATGTGCTGCATCAGAACCGTCTTACCGGACTTAGGGCTTGCAACGATGAGGCCGCGCTGGCCCTTACCGATCGGGGCAATGATGTCAATCAGACGCCCCGTGAGGTTTTCCTCACCGCGCATGTTGCGTTCAAGCTGCAGCGGGACGTTGGGGAAAAGCGGCGTCAGGTTTTCAAAAAGCATCCTGTGCTTGACGGCTTCCGGTGCCTGACCGTTGACGGTGTCAACCTTTACAAGCGCAAAGTAGCGTTCGTTGTCTTTGGGCGTACGCACTTCGCCTTCAATGGAGTCGCCCGTGTGCAGATTAAAGCGGCGGATCTGGGAGGGCGAAATGTAGATGTCGTCCGTGGAGGCGAGATAGCTCGTATCGGGACTTCTCAGAAAACCGAAGCCGTCGGGAAGGACTTCAAGGGTACCGTCGCCGAAAATCTGTTCACCGGCTTTGGCGCGTTTTTTGAGAATCGCAAACATGAGTTCCTGTTTGCGCATGCGCTGGGCATTGTCGATCTCAAGCTCCATCGCCATGTCAAGCAACTGGCTGATGTGCAGAGTTTTGAGCTCTGAAAGATGCATTTTTGATGATAGGGAAGAGTGAATCCGCCGTATCCGGATTCAGAAGCCGTCAGGCGGCCTCTGAGTGAGGAAGCGGATTTTTAACGCAGGGAACTTCCCGGAAGGCGGGAAGAAAACGGCGCCGCATCGCACGGCGCCGTGACATTTTATCAGCAGTACTGCTCGATAAAGGCGGTGAGCTGGGCACGGCCCAGAGCACCGGTGTGCTGGCCGATGATTTCGCCGTTCTTGTAAACGAGGATGGTCGGGATGCCGCGGATGCCGTTTTCGGTGGCAACCTGGTTGCTTTCATCAACGTTGTACTTGGCAACGACAACCTTACCGGCGTAGGTGTCGGCAGCTTCCTCAAGAAGCGGGCCGAGCATACGGCAGGGGGCGCACCACGGAGCCCAGAAGTCAACAAACACGGGCTTGTCGGCAACCTGCTTGACTTCGGCGTCGAAGTTGGAGTCGTTTACGACACGGATGTTTTCGCTCATTTTTGATGTCCTGTAAAAAGATGGAATTTGGGGAGACGTTTCTGTACCCTGATTGCGCATTTCCGCAGAAAGCCATGAATGCTGCGGCTCTTCGCTAGGTATGGGAATAAGCAGGGACAGACAGAACCTCTCGAATCAAGGGGCTCACGGAACTGCTCTTAAGCATGCGGGCCCGATGCGTTAAATGTGAGATGCACTATACAAAAAAACTGCGGCTCAGACAAGATTGATAGCCTATAGCATCGGTAGACACAGTGAGGCTGAAGTAGGGATAAAGGCCTATTGGAGAAGAGGGAAGACTCAGGGCAAAATTAGAGTTTGGTCGTGCATGGATATTTCCTTCACGAATCCCGATGTGCTGCAGGCGGGAATAACTGCAGGGCAGGCGACAAAGATGATTGTTCCTTTCTCATACTGTGCAGGAGATTTCTTGCAATGAAAAACAAACTTTTTGCTGTGGCCGCTGCGTTGACTGCAGCCGTAACGTCTTTTGCTGCTCAGGCGGCCGAAGAACTGCGTGTCGGGACGCATCCGACGTTTGCGCCGTTTGAATTCATGGATACGCACACCCGTGAGTATGTCGGGTTTGACATGGACCTCATCCGTGAAATCGGCAAGCGCGCGGGCTACGACGTCAAAATCGTCAACATGGGCTTTGACGGTCTGATCCCGGCGCTTTTTTCCGGCACGATTGATATCGCGGCATCCGGCATCACCATCACGGAAGAGCGCAAGAAGAAGGTTGACTTCTGTGATCCTTACTATCAGGCAGGTCAGGGCCTTTTGGTCCGCACGGAATCGTCCGGTACCTACAAGGACTTAAAGAGCCTCGAAGGTAAGGTTGTTGCCGTTCAGATCGGAACGACCGGCGCGGATCTTGCCAAGACCATTAAGGGCGTTGAAATCAAGGCCTTTAACACGGGTGCTGAAGCCTTCATGGATCTGAAGATGAGGGGCAGTGAAGCCGTCATCACGGACCGTCCGGTGATCGGCTACTTCATGGTGAAGAATCCGAAGGCAGCCAAGGGGCTGACGCTTCAGAAGACGCGCCTTGATGCCGAGTACTTCGGCTTTGCCGTAAAAAAGGGCAATAAAGCCGTGGCAACGAAAGTCAATGATGCGTTGCGCTCGATGAAGTCGGACGGAACCTATCAGAAGCTCTATCAGAAGTGGTTCGGTGCTCAATAACCAAAAAAGAGCCTTGGTATAATTCAGTGGTACAAAATAGGAGAGGGCGGGATACGTTTTCTCCTTTTTTGCAAGCTAAAGATTAAAAGCTCTTTGTCCTGCCTTTTTGAGTAAATTTAAATAAATGATTCTCCAAAATATAACTTTTGAACAAGATCAAGGCATAGAAGCACATGATCTTTTCTACCGCGGCAATGCAGTTTGTGATAAAAGGAATAAAACACTGTATTTTAGAAAGGGGCAGGAAGAATTATTTAATACGTTTTTCAATTCTTTGTCCGTAAAAACATGGAAAAAAGAATGTGGAATTAATCATGTTTTTATGAAGATAAGAGGTAGCGGTAAGTTTATCGTCAGATTTGGTTTGCAAAAGGCATATAAGCCGATTCTTTGGTTGGGAGATCACCAGGTATCATTGGAAGCAGATGAGGCTTGCATTGACATGCCGTTTTGGGAAGACCTGGAGCAAGGACTGGTTTTTGTCGGTGTTACAGCTATCAGTGATGGTGAGATATCTGGTGGTGGTTTTTTTACAAATGAACCAACTAGAAGAGACATTAAGTTGGGGTTGGTGATAACACACTTCAATCGAAAAAAATACGTGATACCTGCGGTCCATCGTATTTGCCAAGATGTTTTAAACGATACGAGATATTCAAATATTTATTTGGTGGTAGTTGATAATTCTAAAAACTTGACCAGGCATGAACTGGAAAGTAATGACAAAGTCTATTTGATACCTAATACAAATGTTGGAGGTTCAGGGGGCTTTGCTCGAGGTTTGCTATATCTGAAAGATAATGGTTTTAGCCATTGTCTTTTTATGGATGATGATGCTAGTTGCCATGAGGAAAGTATTAAAAGAACTTATGCTTACTGGTCTTATGTTGTTGATGATCGATCAATGGGCATAAGCGGAATTTTATTTGATGAGAATTTTCCTGTCACGGTATTGGAAGCAGGTGGGCGTTGGAGCGGGCGAGGATGGTCTGGTGTTTTTCAAAAGAAAAATGCTGGTTCTATTGACGATTTAACAGTAATGGATAGCCTTGGGTACTCGGCTAATTATGGGGCCTGGTGTTTTTTTTCGTTTTCTGTGAAATCCATTAGTCACTATCCCTTTCCGTTTTTTGTCCGTGGTGATGATATTCTTTTTTCTCTGCAAAATAATTTAAAAATTATTACGCTCCTCGGAGTGTCTACATGGGTTGACAGTTTTTCAAATAAGGAATCAGTGTTTACGCAATATTTGTCTGCTCGCTCTCAGTTGATTATTTCAATTTATGCCAAAAGAGCATCTGCGAGATCCTGGTTCAGACTTTTTGTATCTCAAAATAGAGGGTGCGTAGGTTCTTATAACTATGCTTTGTCCTATGCAACCTATAAAGCGTATCAGGATATATTGTGTAAAACTAACTTATTTACTGAAGACATGACGGGGGAGAAGTTTAGAGGGGAGTTGCAGGACATCCCTGCATTTGATCATGTTATTCCCTTTATAGAGTTTCCTCAGAAGATGTCGAAGAAGCGTTTTTGGATGAGCCTAATGAGAAAGATATCTTTAAATTGTGTATTGTTGCCTCGTTTTCTTTTAGGGAGCAGAGTTTTTGTAAAAAAATGGCAGCCATTAACTTGGAAGTTAACATGTTTTTATCGTGATTGCTATTGTTATAACAATGATGCGGGCGTGATGACATGCTTTCGTCATAATAAAATAGAAATTATCAAGTCATTTTTTCGGAACTTTTGTATGGGGTTGAGAATTTTTATGAAATTCAGATGCTGTAATAAGAAATACGAAACCCAACTTGAGATGTTGACTACCGAAAACTTTTGGAGGAGGTATTTTGAAAAAAACGACAGATAGTTTTAAGTAAAAATAATTTGGATTGTTTTGGATGGTTTGATCTCTAGTTTGAGCTAGGGTGCTCGGTTTTCAATGCTTTTATTGGCTATCAGTAAGTTTTGATAATGTTTTCTTTGAATAATGAGCCAAACAATAGCATGAATGAAAAACACTAGTGTTTGGCTGTTTTTGTACAGCTCAGCCATTGTTGAAATAGCATTTTTTCACATATAATGTGCGCTCGGCGGGTCCCCTCGCATGAAAGCTCTGTGAACCTGGTCAGGTCGGGAACGAAGCAGCCACAGCGGAAGTCTTTCAGTGCCGAGGATAAGGCTCGCCGTTTTTGTATCTTCAAAAAACTGCCGATCGGCTCCTCCGTGCCTTAAACTCTCCGCTGCAACCGATGCTCGGCGTAAAGCCAGCCGGGTATTGCTGAGGTCACCTTTTCAGGATCGTTTTCATGAGCTACCAGGTACTTGCCCGCAAATGGCGTCCGCATGACTTTGACAGTATGGTTGGTCAGGATGCCGTTGTTGCGGCACTTAAGCATGCACTGGACGAAAACCGTCTGCATCATGCCTACCTTTTTACCGGCACGCGCGGCGTGGGTAAGACAACGCTCTCCCGTATTCTTGCGAAGTGCCTTAACTGCACGGGAGAAGACGGCAAAGGGGGCGTGACATCGCACCCCTGCGGCAAGTGCGAAGCCTGTCGGGCGATTGACGAAGGGCGTTTCGTTGACTACATCGAAATCGACGCGGCCTCCAACCGCTCCGTTGAAGAGATGACCGCGCTTTTGGAGCGCGCGATGTACGCTCCCACGCAGGGCCGCTACAAGGTCTACATGATCGACGAAGTGCATATGCTCACAACACATGCCTTTAACGCCATGTTAAAGACCCTGGAAGAGCCGCCGGAGTATGTGAAGTTCATTCTCGCCACAACTGATCCTCAGAAAGTGCCGATGACGGTGCTTTCCCGCTGCCTGCAATTTAACTTGCGCAATATGTCACCGCAGGCCGTGGCCGATCACATGGAAAATATTCTCAAGCAAGAGGGAATCGAAGCCGAACGATCAGCCCTTTTGTTGCTCGGTAAATGCGCGCGCGGTTCCATGCGCGATGGGTTGAGCCTTCTGGATCAGGCAATTGCTTATGCAGCGGGCCCCGTGACACTTAAATCCGTGCGTGAAATGCTGGGTGTCATCGGGGACGAGGCCCTTGTTGACCTCATGATGCATGTGGCTTCCGGCAACACGCAGGCGGCGCTTGCTGAAGCCGAAAAGTTGGGTTCCGAAGGGCTCTCCTACACGGAGGCCGTGCGGGCGATGGCGGGGCTTTTGCACCGCGTGGCTTTGGTACAGCGTGTGCCGGAACTTCTGGACGATGAAGACACGACGTCTGCCGGCATCAGGGCTCTGGCAAAAGCCATGACCCCGGAAGAAGTGCAGCTCGATTACCAGATTGCACTGCAGGCACGCAACGATATGCCGCTCGCGCCGGACGAATATGCCGGCTTTACGATGGCCATTCTCCGGGTGATGGCGTTTAGGCCGGCGGGAACGCGCCTCGGCCTTAAGGTACCGGAAAAGAAGGAAACGGCAACGACTCCTGCGGCAACCGCTGCTGCGGCCGCGGCGCCGGTTCAGCCGGCAGAACCTAAACCGCAGGTTGCTCCTGAAATCGCCGAACCACCGGCGGTGCATGAACCCGACATTGTCGAACCCAACATTTCGGATATGCCGCCGCCCTGGGAGGACGACGGGGGAGAGCACGGCGCCGGTTAAGTCACTGCACACCAAAAGCCCTGAGGTGATACCGCTTCCGCAGGAAGTCCACCCTTCGGCGCTTTTGCTTAACTGGCGCGAACTGCTGTGCAGAACCAGTCTTAAGGGACTGGCAAAAGAAGTGGCCGCTTCAAGCGCTGTGGATGAATTGGATGACCATCATGTGCTCCTGGCGGTTGCCTCACAGACGTTGGTCAACGAAGCCATTCAGCAGGAAATCCGTGAGGCCCTCGAGAAAGCGCTCGGACACCCCTTTGCCGTGCATTTTGCGCCGCGGGAAAGATCTCAGGATGAGCCAAGCGTCTCACTTTTAGTGGAAACGGAACGGCGAAAGGCGCGTCTTGCGATGATCACGGCCTTCAAAAGTGATCCTTTTGTGCAAAAATGCGTGCAACTACTACAGGCGAAAGTCATTGATGCCTCGGTGAGGGATATGACGGACGCTGAAATTAAGGAAACAGAGACTTATGCGTGGAAACATTCAGGGACTGCTGGCGCAGGCCCAGAAAATGCAAAAAAACGTTGAGCGCCTTCAGGCTGAGCTCGGCAACATTGAAGTGACCGGTGAAGCCGGTGCGGGCGCCGTGAAAATCACGATCACCTGCAAGCACGAAGCCCGGCGCGTTGAAATCGATCCGAAGCTTCTTTCGGGCGATCCTGATGACAAGGAAATGCTCGAAGACCTCGTGGCAGCTGCCATTAATGATGCAGCGCACAAGGCCGAGGCCCTTTCGCAGCAGAAGATGAAGGAAGCCACGGCGGGGTTGCCGCTGCCCCCCGGGTTCAAGCTCCCCTTCTGATTGCATTAAGAAACAAGAAAACCCGGTGCGGATGGCGCTTCTGTCAGCCATTTGGCGCCGGGATTTTTTATCATCCGCTTTTTCTGATTTATTCCTTTGAGATCATCGTCGTATGAGCAGCTGGGTTGATGTCCTGGTTTTGGCCTTTCTCTTTTTTATGAACGGCGTTTTCGCGATGAGCGAAATTGCGCTCGTCACGAGCCGCCGTGCGCGTCTGCAGGTGATGTCTGAGGACGGAGACAAGAGGGCCGATACAGCGTTGAAACTCCAGAGTGACCCGACCTGGGCGCTTTCCACCATTCAGGTAGGGATCACCTCCATCGGCATTCTCTCCGGTATTGTGGGCGAGTCGGCACTTGCAAAACCCCTTGCGGATTTTCTGATGGGCTTCGGCATTTCGCCGGAAACTTCAAAACTCATCGGCATCGTGACGGTGGTGGTGCTTGTCACTTACTTCTCCATTGTGTTCGGTGAACTGGTTCCCAAGCGCCTGGGACAGGTCAATCCCGAAACCGTTGCCTGCCGTGTCTCGGGTTCTTTGAAGCTCCTTTCCGTCGTGATGAGCCCCTTTGTGAAGCTTCTTTCCGTTTCCACCGAAGGCATGCTCAAGCTTTTCGGTCAGTCCGGGAAAGACCAGGCAAGCGTCACGGAAGAAGAAATTCACGCGATGATTGAAGAAGGCAGTGAATCAGGCGTCATCGACATGTCTGAGCGCGATATGGTGCGTAACGTCTTCCGTTTAGACGACCGTCAGGTGGGTTCGCTGATGACGCCGCGCGCGGACATTGAATGGATCGATCTTGAAGACAGCCAGGAAGAAAACGTCCGCAAGGTGCAGACTTCGATGAGTTCGCGCCTGATTGTCGCAAGCGGCAGCCTCGATGACATCAAGGGCTACTGTACGACGCGCTCCCTGCTGCAGCAGATGCTTGAGGGCGGAAAACCCGACTTCATGAGTAACCTCACGCCGGCCACTTATGTGCCGGAATCCCTTTCCGGGATGGAATTGCTGGAGCAGTTCAAAGTGACGGATACGCAACTTGCGCTCGTTGTGGACGAGTACGGCGGCGTGGTGGGGTTGGTTACGCCGCGCGACCTTCTGGAAGCGATTGCCGGTGAATTTAAGCCCGCAACGACGGATGACGCCTGGGCGGTGCCCCGCAACGACGGCTCGTGGTTTTTGGACGGCATCATTCCCGTCCCCGAATTAAAGGACTGTCTGCAGATTAAGGCGGTGCCCGAAGAAGAGCAGGGGCGTTACAACACATTGTCCGGCATGATGATGGTGCTTCTCGCGCGGCTTCCGAAGACCGGCGACGTTGTGCGCTGGGCCGGCTGGAAGTTTGAAGTTGCCGACATGGACGGGCGCCGTATTGACAAGGTGCTCGCAACGCCGATCCGCGCCGATATCAAGCCGACTGACGTTTCTGCCGTGCGTACCGGAACAACCGCTGTTGCCGCTCAGGCTGCTGTCGGTGAAGCCAAAGCTAAACCCGCCAACAAAACGGTCTGAGGATAGAGAATGCAGTGGATTGAAGCGCTTCAGGCGGCTTTTTTAGGAATTGTCGAGGGGCTCACGGAGTTTCTGCCGGTGAGTTCCACCGGGCACCTCATCATCGCGGGTGACCTCATCGGGTTTCACACGGGGCCCTCCGCGGACACCTTTTACATTGCAATTCAGGCGGGCGCCATTGTTGCCGTGTGCTGGCACTACCGGGAGAGGATTTTCGCGATTTTAAGAAACCTCTTTGTGCCCGGGAAAGAACAGCGGCTCGCCGTGAACACCGTGATCGCCTTTATTCCGGCGGCTTTCCTCGGGGTACTCCTTTCCTCAACGATTAAAGCCTACCTCTTTAATCCTGCGGCGGTAGCAGCGGCCCTTATCGTAGGCGGCATTCTGATTCTCTGGATTGAACGTGCTCATGAAAAAAGCGGCAAGGCGCCGCGCGTGGCTTCCATGGACGACATGACCTGGAAGGACGCGGTGGGCGTGGGACTGATGCAGTGTTTTGCCCTTATTCCCGGCACCAGCCGCTCGGGCGCAACGATTATCGGGGGACTTGTATTGGGTCTCTCGCGCAAGGCCGCAACGGAATTCTCGTTTTTTCTTGCGATCCCGACGATTTTCGGCGCAACGGTCTACGACCTCTATAAAAGCCGTGAGGTGCTCTCTGTTGATGTGCTGCCGTCCGTTGCCATCGGCTTTGTGGTGAGCTTTTTCTCCGCCATCCTTGTGGTGCGGTGGCTGCTGCGCTTTGTGAGTACGAACGACTTCCGCGTGTTCGGCTGGTACCGTATTGTCTTCGGTATCGTGGTTCTTGCGCTGTGTGTTGCAGGACTTGCCGATTTCTGAGTACAGACCGGCAGGAAGAGCTCTGGTGTTGAGACAACAGAGCTCGTTCTGAAAGATTCCTTTTTATTTCAGCAGGGCCGACCGGATATTCCAATCCACTTTGGCGCGCTGAGCAGCACTGAATCTTGCCTGCGCCCGGAGTGTATCTGTGCACACGGCGGGTTTGAGTACGTCGCTGCTGAACCGGAAGCAATTTGTTTTTCCTGCTTCTTCAACGGTGGCAATGCCGGCTGGTCCGATGGAAAAGCCGTATTTGCCGATACCGAAAAAGCCGTAGGTGAATTTTCTTGTCGGCCGGGCGAGGTTTTGGCCGTCTTCAGCGGCCGGAGTTTGCCCGAGTGATAATCCGATCAAAGTCGGAAAGATGTCCCGTTGTGTGACCCAGCGGTTTTGGTCAACATCTCCTAAGGGGGTTCTGACCGCTTCGGGAACCCAAAAAAGCACAGGGACCCCGAGGTGATGATGCCACGCCCCGGCTGCAGGATAGGTAAAGCGGGCATTATGGTCGCCCGTTGCAGCAATGATCGTTTTTGAAAGAAGCCCTGATTTGCGGGTATCACCGATAAACCAGCCCAGCCAGTCGGTTGCATATTGATAGGTTCTGAGTTCCTGAACAAACTCGTCTTTGGTTTTGTCCCGGACAATAACCGCAGGGAGCAGATCCGGATCCACGGGCAGTGACGCACGCCCGTCCGGTACTTTGTGCGGCGGGTGATTGGTCGTGGACAATAAAACCAAAAGTAAAGGTTGTTTTACTGCGTCTGACTGAGCGAGCAGTTTCCGGGCGTACTTAAACATCCATTCGTCACCGACACCCCAAGTACCAGTTTGGGCTTCAGGAAACGCCGCCATGATGTCGGAGGCGCCGAACACCTTGTCAAAGCCGTGCAGCGGCAGTGTTTCATTAAGGCCGCGCCAGTTGGCAAAGCCCGCACTCAGGAAAACGACTTTGTAACCGGCATTTTTAAAGGCCATGACTTTGGCAAACGGGAAAGGTTTGTGTCCGTAACGGCTCTGCGAAAGCGGTGTATAGGGCGTATCAAACAAGATGCCTTCCAGTGCCGGAAATGTTCCGCTGCCGATTGTGAGTCCGTTTCGGAAAACCCAGGCGTCATCGAGTTCACCGCTCAGCCTTCCGAGCATGTTGTTTTTTCCGGGGACATGCGCTTCAAATTCGTCTCGGCCCATGGATTCCATTACAGCGAGCACAACGTGGGGCTTGACCGCCGGAGCAGGAGAAACCGACCGGGACTCAGGGGCGCCGAGTACCTTATTGACGGCATTGATGTCGGGGAAGCCCAGTTTTTTCAGGCCTCCTTCCGGGCCGTCATTAAACGACAGTGCCTTTTGCCCTTTCCAAGCTTCATATAGCCCGATGGCACCGTTGGGAACACATTGGTTGATGAAAGGGTGCGTTGAGACAGCGAGATTTTCATAACGAAGCGGAAAGGTACTGAGACTTCCTCTGAGCATCACCCCAAGAATTACGGAAAGTAAAGCAGCAGCGGAAAAAAAGCGGATCCATCCGCCGGGGGTGTACCTGACGCCGGGGTACCACGCCAAGACAAGCGGCAGCAGCGTGCAGATTAAAAAGAAGAGGCTGTACTGCAGGATGGGCCAATCGGAAACCAGGGTAGCAATAATGGCGTTGGTGTCGTCCTGAAAAAGTCCGAAGATGACGGTGGAGATGGGGGTGCCGTAAAAGCGGAAAAACTCAACGTTGACGAATCCCAAAAGGAGCATTACGCCGCCGCCCAAGAGCCCCAAAAGAACGGATGCCGTACGGCAGGCTTTAAAGCGTGCACCGAAAAGCCACAGTACCCAGGCCGGAAGCATCAGCATGGAAAGCCATCGTGCGTCAATTCTCAGTCCCATCCAAAAGGCAGGCGAAAAATCATCCCACGTCAGGGTGCCTGAACCGAATTCCGTGAAAAAAAAGCAGCGGATCCCTGTCAGGATCAGAAGAAAACCGAGGAAAAAGACGACAGGTTTTATGAAAAAGGAAAAGAGCGTCGGCGCATTGAAGGGGCGGGGCATCGGTATCGGCCGCAGGCGGCAGTCAGAGTTCGAATTAACGGGGGTATTTTAAAGGGTGGACGCTAGAGGTTGGAGCCATGAAAAAGCCCGGCGTCAAAACCGGGCTTTCGCGTTTTCAGCCGAAACGTTTCTTACGCTTCGCCTTTGGCATGACGGTCCTTAAAGATCGCTTCCCAGCGATCGACCTGCTTTAAGACCTGGTTGGGAGCCGTGCCGCCCACGTGGTTGCGTGCGGCAACAGACCCTTCAAGCGTGAGAACCTTATAGACGTCATCGGTGATCACGTCGCTGTAGCTTCTGAGATCGTCAAGCGAGAGTTCTGCAATGTCGCAGCCCGCTTCGGAGGCGTGACGCACGACGCGCCCCACGATGTCGTGCGCGGTACGGAACGGTACGCCGCGGCGGGTGAGGTAGTCGGCAAGGTCTGTGGCGGTGGGGTAACCGGCCGCTGCAGCCTTACGCATCTGTTCGCGGTTGGGGACAACGCCCGCCATCATTTCGATGAAGGCGCGCAGTGTGTCTTTGACGGTGTCAATTGCGTCAAAGACCGGTTCCTTGTCTTCCTGCAGATCCTTGTTGTAGGCAAGAGGCAGCCCCTTCATGAGCATGGCCATGGAGATGAGGTCACCCACCACACGCGCGCACTTGCCGCGGGCGGTTTCGGGGACGTCCGGATTTTTCTTCTGCGGCATGATCGAAGACCCCGTCGTAAAGCGGTCGGGGAGCTTCACAAAGGAGAAGGGCTGGCTGATCCAGTAGACGAGCTCTTCGGACAGGCGCGAGATGTGCACCATGATGAGGCTCGCGGCCGAAGTAAATTCAATACCGAAGTCGCGGTCGCTTACGGCGTCCAGCGAATTCTGCGCAACAGCTTCAAACCCGAGGAGCTTTGCACTGTACTCGCGGTCAATGGGGTAGGTGGTGCCGGCTAAAGCCGCAGCGCCTAAGGGCGAGCGGTTCACACGGTGACGGAGGTCAGACATACGCTCGCGGTCGCGTTCAAACATTTCGACGTAGGCAAGCATGTGGTGCCCGAACGTGACGGGCTGCGCCACCTGCATGTGCGTAAAGCCCGGCATGATCGTGTTGTATTCCTTGTGGGCCTGCGCAACGAGTACTTCCTGAAGGTGATCGAGCAACCGAATGATCTCATCGATTTCGCCCCTCAGATAGAGACGAATGTCGGTAGCCACCTGGTCGTTGCGGCTGCGGCCCGTGTGAAGGCGTTTGCCAGCGTCACCGATCAGGGCCGTAAGGCGCGCTTCAATGTTGAGGTGCACGTCTTCGAGCTCAAGCTGCCAGAGAAACTTGCCGGTCTTGATTTCATCGGTGATCGTGGCCATGCCGCGGCGGATGTCGGCAAGATCCTGTTCGCTGATGACGCCGCACTTTGCGAGCATTGCCGCGTGCGCGAGCGACCCCTGAATGTCGGCCATCGCCATGCGCTTATCGAAACTCACCGACTGCGTGTATCGGAGCACGAACTCGGAAACGGGTTCAGAGAAGCGGCCTGACCAAGCTTCTTTCTTGGCGTGCAGGGGATCGGCGGAGTTGTTGTGCTCTTGAGTCATAGCGGAGAGTCCGGCAGTGTGCGGCCAATTGCCGCGGTAAGGGATTGTGCGGCCGGGGTAATCCGGTCAAAATCCGTGGAAAAACGCGCATTCTAGCAAAAAGCACCCGATCAAAACTAGGTGTAATTGCCTGATCAGCTGTGGAATTTTGTGCTTCTGACCGTATCACGGGAAGATTCTGCGGGTGCTTTTCCGCAGGGCCGCTGGCAGTAAGGTTTGCGCAATGACGGCTTGATACAATTCCTAAATTGTCTGCGTCCGGAGTACAGAAAGGCCCGGCGCAAAAAGAAAGAGCAAAGGAGAAAAGGTTCATGGCTGATCTGCAGCATTGCGTTATCGCCACGCGTGAAAGTCCGCTGGCGATGTGGCAGGCACTTCATATTCAGGACAGGCTCAGAAAGCACTATCCGAAGGCGCAGGTGGATATTCTCGGTATGACCACCCGCGGCGATCAGATCCTTGACAAGACCCTCTCCAAGGTGGGCGGCAAGGGCCTTTTTGTGAAGGAACTCGAAGCCGCGATGCTTGCGGGTGAAGCAGACCTTGCCGTGCATTCCTTAAAGGACGTTCCGATGGAGCTCCCCGAAGGCTTCGTGCTTGCCGCAGTCTGTACGCGCGAAGATCCGCGTGACGCCTTTGTAAGCCCCAGGTACGAGCGTCTTGAAGACCTGCCGGACGGCGCCAAGGTCGGAACCGCGAGCCTTCGCCGTGAACTCATGATCCGTTCGCGCTTTCCGAAGTTAAACGTGGCTTCGATCCGCGGTAACGTCGGTACGCGCCTCTCGAAGCTCGATCGGGGTGATTTTGATGCGCTCGTGATGGCAGGTGCCGGCTTAAAGCGTCTGGGCTTATCGGATCGTATCCGCCATTTCATTGAACCGGCTGAGAGTCTTCCTTCGCCGGGGCAGGGCGCCCTGGGTATTGAAGTGAGGGCTGACAACAAGGCAATCCTTGAAGCCCTTCAGTTTTTAAACGACACCGAAACCCGTGCCTGTACGATGGCCGAGCGCGCTGTCTCTCGCGCGCTGGGCGGCTCCTGCCAGGTGCCTTTGGCGGCTTACTGCACTGTTGATAAGGGCGAGTTGTGGCTCAGAGCGCACGTGGGTGACCACCGCACCGGGGAATGCATCCGGACCGAGGCCCGAGGCGCTTTTGCCGATCCCGAGGGCCTTGCCGCCACGGTTGTGGCATTACTCGAAAAGCAGGGTGCGCGTGCGCTTCTTGAGAAAGTTCTCAGAGAAACGGCCGCCTGAGTCAGAAGCTCGTTAACAATCCAAACACAGAGAAGAATGTCAGGGAGTTCTGTTGAAAACAAGCAGCGGCCGGTGATTCTGACGCGCCCCGGCGCGGCAAACGACCGGCTGGCCGATCTTTTGGAATCCGACGGCGTTGAGAAAGTCTGGCGCTGGCCCGCTTTCACGATCACGCTGCCCGAGGATCAGGACATCGTGTCGGACCGCTTTGCGCATTTGGACGATGTGCAGATGGTGGTGATGGCCTCTCCTGCCGCAGTCGCTGCGGTCGCTCATTGGGTGCGCCGCTGGCCCGAGCACATTACGCTTGCCACAGTCGGTGAAGGTACGGCTAAAGTCATTAAGGCAGCCTGGGGGGATGACGTCAAGGTTCTCTTCCCCAAGGGTGACGCTGAGCACTCCGGCAGCGAAGCGCTTTTTGCGCTCGTTAAAAAGACGGGCGTTCCGATGCGCGTTTTGATTGCGCGCGGGCAGACCGGGCGCGAGTGGTTAAGCGACCAGCTGATTGCGCTCGGAGCCGACGTCGAAAAACTTGCCTGCTACGTGCGTGTGCCGATTGAATTGAATCCCCGGCAGATCCGGGATCTGGAAAAGGCCGTTAACGGTCCGTCTCCCATCGTGTACCTCACGAGTTCCGACTCAGTTGCAACGATGCTTCATGCCGTAAAGGTTGTGCCTGGCGCGCGCGAGTGGTTCTTAAAGGGCGCCGCGGTCACGATTCATCCCCGCTGTGCGGAGCGCTTAAAAGAAGCTGGGTTCGAGCACATTGAAATCACCGGGACGGACGATGAGCGCGTGAGAGGCCACATCTGCGCAAACCTTTACGCGTAAGGCGGTGCAACGGAAATTTGCAAAATTGCCTGTAATTACAGGTTCCTTTTTCCGTTGCGGCGCCTTTTGCACTAAAATACGCCCCCTTTCGGAATGCATCATCTTTTATGGGGCCTTGTTTGACGGGTCGGATGCGTTTCTTTTACAGATTTTTTTAGCAGAGTGTCATAAAAATGGGTCTTGCCCGAGTGACTGCCGGCCGTGATGTGCCGCATGACTTTAACGTGATCGTTGAAATTCCGGCGAATTCCGATCCCATCAAGTATGAAGTGGACAAGGAGTCCGGCGCCCTTTTCGTGGACCGCTTCGTCGGTACCGCAATGCGCTATCCCTGCAACTACGGCTACATTCCGCAGACGATTGCCGATGACGGTGACCCGGTTGACGTGTGTGTTCTGACGCCTTTTGCGCTTACCGCCGGCACCGTGATCCGCTGCCGTCCGATCGCCGTTCTCGTGATGGAAGACGAAGGCGGTATTGACTGGAAGATCCTTGCAGTGCCCGTCAACAAGGTCTGCATGCGTTATTCCACCTGGAAGTCCGCTGACGACGTTCCCGCAGACGAACTCGATCAGATCCGTCACTTCTTCGAGCACTACAAGGATCTCGAACCGGGTAAGTGGGTGAAGGTGAAGGGCTGGAAGACTGCCAAGGACGCCGAAGAACTCATCATGGCCGGTGCCAAAGCCTACGAAGAAATGGACGTGAAGCCCAAGACCGCTTAATTTTCGGTTTTGAGCTCCCGGTAAAGCCCGCGGCGAACAGAGAATTCTCGTTTTCTTTGTTTGTGGCGGGCTTTTCGCTATTGTGTCATCTGTGCCGTTGTTTGCTTTGAGACTTCTTTCACAAAACGCCATGCAGACCAAAGAACCGATAAGGTGCGCGCTCTATCAGATGAACCCAAAAGTCGGTGACTTTAGGGGAAACGCTGAGAAAATTTTGTCGGTGGCCCGAAAGGCGGCCGATGCGGGTTGCTCGCTTCTTGTGACGCCCGAAATGAGCCTTGTGGGCTACCCCGCGGAGGACTGGCTTTTAAGAGACGACTTTTGCGCGAAGGCCCGGGCGGAACTTCAGCGGCTGGCGGAAAAACTCGCAGACTTCCCGGATCTGGGGGTCCTGGTCGGCGTGCCGGAAGTCGCAGAGGGACATCGCTTTAACAGCATTGCGGTCCTCAGAGCAGGCCGCATCGAGGCCCTTTGCCGCAAGCAGCATCTTCCCGAATACGGTGTGTTTGACGAGACCCGCATCTTTACGCCGGGCAACAACACAACGGTCGTAACGGTCGAAGGCGTCAAAGTCGGCCTTTGCATCTGTGAAGACCTCTGGTACCCGGACGTCGCTCAAAAAGCCAAAGCCATGGGCGCCGAGATCCTTGTTGCCTGTAATGCAAGCCCCTACGAAGCAGGTAAGGCACGTCAGAGGGAGCGCACTGTCGTAGGACATGCCGCAGCCGCAGGGCTCGGCCTCATTTACGTTAACTGCACGGGCGGGCAGGACGAACTCATTTTTGACGGTGCGAGTTTTGTTTCAGACGGTCAAGGCACGATCGGTCTGCGCCTTACGGCATTTGATGAAGAATTCGCCGTTTTTGAGACGGCTGACCGGTATGAACCGGTTGCGGCTCCTGAAGAAACTCCGGAATCCGAGCTTTATAAGGCGCTCACCTTGGCCGTGAGAGGCTACGTGAGAAAGAGCGGCTTTACCGACGTGGTGCTCGGGCTCTCCGGCGGCATTGACAGCGCCGTGGTGGCAGCAGTAGCTGTCAAAGCACTGGGGGCAGAGCACGTGCACGCCGTCATGATGCCCACGCGCTTTACGGCGGATTTAAGCGTCACGGAAGCGAGGAAGCTTGCCTCCAACCTCGGCATCCACTACGTCGTGCGGCCCATTGAACCGCTTTTTGCTGCCTTTGTCTCAGAGCTCTCCGCGGACTTCAAGGACCGAAAGCCCGATGTGACCGAAGAAAACCTGCAGGCCAGAATCCGCGGCGTTTTGCTCATGGCCTATTCCAACAAGTTCGGGCAGCTGGTGCTCACAACAGGAAACAAGTCCGAAACGGCCGTGGGGTATTCCACGCTCTACGGCGACACGGCGGGGGCCTTTGCGCCTATTAAGGATGTCTTTAAGACCCGTGTCTGGACTCTGGCCCGAGAGATCAACAGGGAAGCGGGTTTTGAACTCATCCCTGAAACAATCATTACGCGTGCGCCGAGCGCTGAGCTCCGCGAAGGGCAGACCGATCAGGATTCGCTTCCGGATTACGCAGAACTCGATGCCATTCTTGCGCGCTACATGGAAAAGCGCGAGGATGAAAAGACCATTGCCCGAGAAACAGGGTTACCCGAGAGTCTCGTGCACCGCATCGTGACATTGATTCACAAAAATGAATACAAACGGCGCCAGAGCCCGCCGGGCCCCAAAGTTTCAGCGCTTGCCTTCGGCCGCGACTGGCGCTTTCCGATTACAGCAAAGATTTAATTTTCCTTGAGGACATAAAAAATGAAACTCGTTGTCGCTATCGTCAAACCTTTTAAGCTCGATGAAGTGCGTGAGGCACTCGCTGACATCGGTGTGAACGGCCTTACCGTGACGGAAGTGAAGGGCTTTGGCCGTCAGAAGGGGCACACGGAGCTTTACCGCGGCGCCGAATACGTGGTGGATTTTCTGCCCAAGGTAAAGATTGAAGCCGCTGTCGCCGATGACCTCGTCGAGCGGTGCCTTGAAGCCATCCAAAAGAGTGCACGTACCGGCAAGATCGGTGACGGCAAGATCTTTGTGTTCGATGTGGAGCAGGTGATCCGTATCCGCACCGGTGAAACGGGCGAAGCGGCTGTTTAACGTCTGCCCGCCTTCTGCAGGGGGCAGCAGCCTACGGCACAAGCTGAACTCTGCGGAGGCTCTCTTCGACATGTTCCCTGACGGAAGCCAGGGATTTTTTTGCCAGGTACTGCGTGTACGGAGGCGTCAGTGTCAGGGGAGATGCCTTGAGCAGACTGATGGCTGAGGTGAGGCTTTCCGCGTCCGACACATTGAAAGTGACGCGTGCTTTCCTGTCGATAATTTCGCAGCAACCGATATTTTCCCCGAATATAACGGGGGTGCCGTTAGCTACGCTCTCGGGCCCTACCATGCCGAAGGGTTCATAGCTGCTTGCAAGAATCGTGTAGTCGCAGGCTTTATAAAGTAACGGCATTTCATTGCAGTACCCCACATAGAGAGTGTTTTTGCACTCTCCTTTAGGCGGGCGTCCGGCAACAATGAGTAATTCCTCTCCGTTTCCCTTCTCAAAATAGTCTTTAAGAAGGGGAAACCCCTTGCGCTTATGGCTTGAGGAAGGAAACAAGAAGAGGGTTTTGTCATCCGGCAGATGGAAGTGTCTGCGAAGCTCACTGCGTGTCTGATCGGTATCCTGCGTATTGATCGTGAGCGGAGGGTAAAGCGTGGTGATTTGTCAGGGTTGATGCCGTAAAAGTCCCTGAGCTCCTGCTTCATGATGTCGGCATGGGCCACAATGAGCTTTGCACGACTGTATAAACGCCGTTCGGTTGCTATGGTCCATCTGTCGTAAAACCAGGGACTGCGTTTCATGGCTTTCAGATAGCCGATGTGCGTACCGCCGCAGCAGTCAATTTCCGCTCCCGGAGTCAGGGAGCATGCGATGGATGTATCGAGCTTCATGTCCCGGCTGATGTGTTCAAACCAACGGCCGAACTTGACGACCTTCAGTTTGTTCGGAAGCCAGGCTGTCAAGCACTGATGTACTTCACAGTCGGAATAAAAAGGCAGGGACGTATCTGCGTCCATGGTAAAGACAACCGGCTGATGGCCGAGTTCCAAAAGAGCCTCCACCAAACTCAGTGCATATTGTTCCATGCCGTCTGAATGCGCAAAATGATTACAGGTAATTCCGATTCTCATGATGGTGGAGCTGTTTGGATTGTCTGCAAAAGAAAAGCCCGCCGCAGGACGCGCCCGGGGCAGGCTTAAATTCTACTGTTTAGAGAAAACAGTACGCGTACCGATCACTTCGATCACGGCGCGGCGGTTCGGGGCGAGGCAGTCAATGAGATCAGCCTTCGTCTTGATGTCACCGGCCTTGCTGGGATTCGGGCAGTCAACAACCGGATCAGCGGTGCCGCGGCCTTCGGTCTGGATGCGGGTCGTGTCAACACCCTTCATGCCGAGGTAGTCACGCACGGATTCGGCGCGTGCGAGGGAGATCTTCTGGTTGTAGGCTTCGGAGCCCAGGCGGTCAGCGTAACCGGTGGCAAGCACGACTTCGAGGTCCATGCCGGCCATACGGCTCACGAGCTGGTCAAGAAGAACCTGACCGGCAGCGGAGAGGTTCACGCTGTCAAAGCCAAAGAGCATATCGGCGGAAAGCGTCACCTTGGCGGTCGTGGGAGCGGTCACCGGAGCCGCAGCGGTCTTGCCGCAGGCTTCCGCGGAGAGGATGTCCTTGTCGCAGGTGCAGCCGGCGCCTTCGGGACCGGCCTGTTCAGCCAGAGCCGGAGTCCAGAAACCGGTACGCCAGCAAAGGCCGAACGGATTCATGACGGTGGCGTTGGTGGAATTGACAACGTAGGGGTTCACGGGAGCAGCCGTGCTAACACCGGTCGTCGCAATCAAAGCCGCGGCAATCAGACCGCCGATCTTGACAGAAGTTTTCATTTCCTTTTCCTTCAAAAAATAGGCACTGTTTGCAGCGTCCACACACCGGCGGGAAATACGGCCGCCGGGCCCGAAAAACGGGAAGATGAGCCGCGGGCGCAGTGCTACGCTTGCGGCAGATATAGTTCTGACTTATGCCATTGTGCCCTAAAAAACGGCCAATGTGGTAGAAATCGGCCTGATTTGTGTGTCGGCACAGTCTGCGTGTCTCACTTTTCAACGGTGAAGCCCTGTTTGAGGGCCTTACGGACGCGGAAACGGGTGAGGAGAAACGCGGGCTAAAACGGTAAAATAAATCGTTTTCCGCCGGCAAAGAATCTTTTCCGGCATTTTTAGGGTTGTCAGACACAAACAGAGCTCAGTATGGATCAGGACACCAACGACAATCAGAATCACGACGAAAGCGGATCGATCAACGACGGCGAAGCCAACGGCATGCCGATTTCCTATTCCCTTGAAACGCTTCCCGTGACGCTGGAAACGGAAATGAAGCAGGCTTACCTCGATTACGCCATGAGTGTGATCGTGGGCCGTGCTCTTCCTGATGTGCGTGACGGCTTTAAGCCCGTGCACCGCCGCGTTCTGTACGCGATGCACCAGCTCAACAACACCTTCAATAACCCCACCAAAAAGTGCGCGCGTGTTGTGGGTGACGTGATCGGCAAGTACCACCCGCACGGCGACCAGGCCGCGTACCAGACGCTGGTGCGCCTCGCGCAGGACTTTTCGATGCGCTATCCGCTCGTTTCCGGTCAGGGTAACTTCGGTTCCATTGACGGCGACGGGGCGGCCGCCATGCGTTACACGGAGTGCCGTCTTGCGCAGATTGCGGACGCCATGCTGGACGACCTTGAGGAAGACACCGTCGACTTTGTCCCGAACTTTGATAACTCCGAAAAAGAACCGGTGGTGCTCCCCGCGAAACTTCCGAACCTGTTGGTAAACGGTTCTGCGGGTATTGCGGTCGGTATGGCAACGAACATCCCGCCGCACAACCTCGGAGAAACCGTGGACGCGTGCCGCCATCTTCTGCACCACCCGGACGCAAGCGTTGACGAACTGATTGCCAAGATGCCCGCTCCAGACTTTCCCACGGGGGGCATCATCTTTGGTCTCAAGGGCGTGCACGAGGGCTACCGCACCGGGCGCGGGCGCGTTGTGATCCGCTCGCACACGCACTACGAAGAAACGAAGACCGGGCGCCAGGTTCTGGTCGTTGACGACATCCCGTATCAGGTCAATAAGAAGGTGCTCGTCGAAACCATCGCCCGCCTGATGCACGACAAGAAGATCGAAGGGATTTCGGAACTTCGTGACGAGTCGTCGCAGAACGTGCGCATCGTGATGGAACTTAAGCAGGGCGCTTTTGGTGAGGTGATCCTCAACCAGCTCTATAAGCTCACGATGCTGCAGACCTCGTTCGGCATGAACATGGTGGCGCTCGTGGACGGGCAGCCGCGCCTATTAAACCTCCGTCAGATCATTGAGTCGTTTTTGAGACACCGCCGCGAGGTTGTGAACCGCCGCACGATCTTCAGACTCAACAAAAACCGTATGAGGGGCCACATTTTGGAAGGCCAGGCGGTGGCTTTGTCCAACATCGATGAGTTCTTAAACGTCATTAAGACGGCGCCGACCCCGGCAATTGCCAAGCAGCAGCTCATGGCGCGCGCCTGGGAATCGGCGCTCGTCACGTCGCTTCTCACCGGTGTTGGTGACCCGTCGGCCTATATGCCCGAGGACGCCGAAGCCGGTTGCGGGCTTGATAAGGACGGGCGCTACCACTTAAGCGGCGTTCAGACCGACAAGATTCTGCAGATGGCGCTGCAGAAATTGACGGGCCTTGAGCAGGACAAATTAAACGACGAATACCGCGAATGCCACGCTCAGATTGCGGATCTTCTGGATATCCTCGCGCGCCCCGAGCGCGTGATGGCGATCATGGACGCGGAACTTGAAGAGTTGAAGACGAAGTGGGGCGACGCGCGCCGCTCTGAAATCGATAATTCAAGCGACCCGAACTTCAATCCCCTCGATTTTGTCGCCAACGAAAACGTCGTTGTGACGCTCTCGCGTGAGGGCTACATCAAGCGCTTAGCTCTCGCCGAATATCGTGAACAAAAGCGCGGCGGCACGGGTAAGCGCGCTGCGAAGATGAAGGAAGGCGATGTCATTGAACAGGTGTTTGTCGCCAACACCCACGGTAAGGTGCTCTGCTTCAGTAACCTCGGCCGCGTTTATTCGCTTGACGTCTACCTCATTCCGGAAGGCGCCCGCGCAAGTAAAGGTAAGGCGATCGTGAACCTTCTGCAGTTGATGCCCGAAGAAAAGATCACGATTGCGCTTCCTGTGACCGCCTTTGAGGCTGATCACTTCGTCTTTATGGCAACCGCCAAGGGCGTTGTGAAGAAGACGCCGCTTACCGAATTCGAGCAGGTGAAGCGCGCCGGCAAGGCTGCGATCAGTCTCGATGAAGGTGACAGCCTGATAGGGGTTGCCATCACCGACGGTAAGCACGATGTGATGCTCTTTTCGGACGCTGGCAAAGCCGTGCGCTTTGATGAAGCCTGCGTGAGAAGCCTCGGCCGTACGGCCCGCGGTATGGGTGGTATGCGGCTTGAGGGCGAAGACCGTGTGATTGCCCTTTTGGTCGCTGAAGACGACACGCAGATGGTGCTCACAGCCTGCGAAAACGGTTACGGCAAGTGCACGCCGATCAGCGAATACACGCGTCACGCCAGAAACACCAAGGGCATGATCGCGATTGCCACGACGGAACGTAACGGCCGCGTGATCGGGGCAGTGCTCGTGCACGAAAATGACTCCGTGATGTTCTTGTCGGAGTCGGGCAACATCGTGAGGAGCCCCGTCTCCGACGTGCGTGTCACCGGGCGCGCCGCACAGGGCGTGACGCTCATGGATGTGAGGGGCGATGACCGGCTCATTCACATCGTGCGCGTGGCCGAAGACGACCTCGATAACGAGGGCGAAGGCGGCGAGGGTGACGGTGAAGCGGGAGCCGCTCAGACGGGTGCCGAGGATCAGGAAACGGTGGAGAACGAAACGACCGCACCTGACACACCGTCAGACACTACCGACAACAACTAAGTAAACCCCAAAGCCGGTCTTTCATGGCGAAAGGCCGGCTTGCCGACTGCAGGGCGGACGTCACGCTTTAACCCGCGGCAGTCAGTCAGAGTAAACGTGAAGGGAGAAAACTCATGAACCGTGTGTATAACTTCTCAGCGGGCCCGGCGGTGCTGCCGCTGGAGGTTCTGGAAGAAGCCTCGCGTGAACTGCCGAACTTTCACGGGCAGGGGATGAGTATTCTCGAAATGAGTCACCGCGGGGCCACCTATTCGGCGATTCATGAAGAAGCCCGGACGAACCTCAGAGAGCTCCTCGCAATCCCTGAAACGCACGATATTTTGTTTCTGCAGGGGGGCGGTCACCTGCAGTTTGCAATGGTTCCTCTGAATCTTCTCGGAGCCGCTGCGGAAGCCACTTATATCGTTAACGGCGTCTGGTCCAAGAAGGCCGCCACCGAAGCCGCCAAGTTCTGCCACGTGGATGTGATCACGAGTGACTACGGTCACGGCGTGCCGCCCGCGGACGTCGTGAAGGTCCCCAACGACGCGGCCTACCTCTACTACTGCCAGAACGAGACCGTAAACGGCTTGGAATTTAACTACATTCCGCCGGTGCCGGACTGTGTGCCTCTGGTAAGCGACGTGAGTTCCAATTTCCTGTCGCGCCCGATTGACTTTGCCAAGCACGCTCTGGTCTTTGCGGGCGCCCAGAAAAACTTCGGTCCGGCGGGCCTTACCGTTGTCATTGTCCGTAAAAATCTTCTGGGCCTCGCCCCGGAATCCTGTCCCACGATGCTCAACTACGCCGTGCACGCCAAGGCCGATTCCCTCTACAACACGCCGCCCGTCTTTGCGGTTTACATGGCGTGTCTTGTGACGCGGTGGCTCAAAAAAGAAGGCGGCATTGCCGAAATGGACCGCCGCGCCAAAGAGCGCTCAGGCCTCATTTATGACGTGATCGACAAGAGTGACGGCTTTTATATCAACACCATTGCCCCGCAGGCAAGAAGCCGCATGAATGTGGTCTTTACGCTCGCGGAAGAAGCGCTCACGGAGCTTTTTGTGAAAGAGGCAGCGGACGCCGGGCTCACCAACCTTAAGGGCCACCGCCTTGCGGGCGGCATCCGCGCGTCGCTCTACAACGCGCAGCCCAAGGAGGCAGCGCAGGCTCTTGCCAATTTCATGACCGTCTTTGCCGCGCGGCACGGATAATCCAAGACCAAGGGACAGCAGCCGATGACAGCAGAAAACACACAGGAAATTGAACGCCTGAGAAAAGAAATCGACGCCGTGGACCGCGAAATCGTCGGCTGCATCGTGCGGCGCTCGCAGTTGGCGCAATCCGTCGGTAAAGCCAAGGGAACGGCCCCCGTCTACCGCCCCGAACGTGAGCGTGAGGTGGTGGAGCGGGCTCTCGCGGAAAACCGCCGGCTGGGCGGCCTTTTGCCGGACTCCGTTCTCTCAACGCTTTACCTTGAGATTGTGTCGGCGTGCCGGGCGCTCGAAGCCCGGCCGTCGGTTGCTTATCTGGGCCCCCAGGGGACCTTCACCGAAATGGCGGTGTTAAAGCAGTTCGGAAGCAACATCGAGGCGCGCCCCTGCGAAAGTATTGACGAAGTCTTTCATTCGGCCGAATCCGGCCGTACGCTTTACGCCGTCGTCCCCGTGGAAAACAGCTCCCAGGGGACCGTAACGCGCACGATGGACCTTCTGTTTTCCTCACCCTTATCCATTATCGGGGAAGTGCACATTCCGATTGCGCACAACCTCATGAATTTCACAGGGAAAAAAGAGGACATTGAAGTGGTCTCGGCGCACCCGCAGGCTTTGGCGCAGTGCCGCGCGTGGCTCGGCACGCACCTGCCGGGCGTTAAAACCATTCCGGCTGCAAGTAATGCGGAAGCCGCGCTTGAGGCCTCCAAAAATCCGAAGATGGCGGCGATTGCCGCAACGCGCGCCGCGGAACTCTATGGGCTGCAGATTGTTTCGGCCGGTATTCAGGACGATCCCTGCAACCGCACGCGCTTTCTGGTGCTCGGGCACGCGGTGGCGGCTAAGGGAATTGCCGGGAGCGACAAAACGAGTGTCGTCTTTTCGGTTCACAACCGCGCGGGGCAACTCTTTCATGCGCTCGAGCCCCTGGAGAAAAACGGCGTATCGATGATGCGGCTTGAGAGCCGCCCGGCAAGAAACGGCGCCTGGGCCTACAACTTCTTTGTGGATGTGGAAGGGCACGCTACAGACGCCAAGGTCGCGCAGGCTCTGGCGGAAATGAAGGAAGTTTCGAGTTTCTTTAAGGTGCTCGGCTCCTACCCGCAGGCCAAAGATTATTAAGTCCGGCAACAGGAAAAAAATCAGGGAGAAAGAACATGAATGACGCATTGAAAGTAAAGCCCTACATTGCCGCGATTTCCCCGTATGTGGCGGGCAAACCCATCGAAGAGACCGCCAAGGAATACGGTCTCAAACTCAACGAAATTGTGAAGCTTGCGAGTAACGAAAATCCCCTGGGGATGCCCGAGAGCGCGCGAAAAGCCGTGGAAGCGGTGATGACGTCAGTCTCCCGCTACCCCGACGGGAACGCCCGTGTGTTTCGTGAGGCGGTGGCAAAGCACTTTGGCCTCACGCCCGACTGGGTGATCGGCGGTAACGGCTCAGACGAGATCCTGGGCCTCATTGCCCGTCTGGTGCTCACGCCTGAAACAAGCTGCGTCTACTCGCAGTACTCTTTTTCCGTTTATGAGCTTTCCGCACAGGAAAACGGTGCGCGGTGCGTGTGCGTGCCTGCCAAAGACTTTGCGGTGGATTTAGACGCCATTGCCGCAGCCGTTGACGCGACAACGCGGCTCGTGTTTATCACCAATCCCAACAATCCCACGGGGCTTGCCTTAACCGAAAGCGCGATTGATGCGTTTTTGGCAAAGATCCCGCGCGACTGCATTGTGGTTTTGGACGAAGCCTACTGCCATTACCTCGCGCCTGAAGAGAGAACTGATTCTCTGAAATGGGTGAAAGAGTATGCAAACGTCGTCGTGACGCGGACGTTCTCAAAGGCCTATGGGCTTGCCGGCCTGAGATCTGGCTTTGCGCTTGCACAGCCCGCGCTCATTGAAATGCTTAACCGCATCCGGCCGCCCTTTAACATGAATACGGCCGCGCAGGCTGCGGCCGCGGCCTGCATTGACGACGCCGTGTTTTTGGAGCGCGTCTACAAGGAAAACCGCGCGGGCGTAGAAACGCTTGAAACCTTCTTTAAGGAGCAGGAGATCCGTTACCTGCCGACAACCGCCAACTTTGTGCTTGCGCAGACCGGTCCCAAAACCGCGGAACTTAATACCGAACTTTTAAAGCGCGGTGTGATCGTGCGGCCGGTGAAAAGCTATGGGCTTCCTGACTGGCTCAGGGTGTCCGTGGGAACCGCCCGGGAAAACGCGCGCTTTATTGAAGCCTTTCAGGCCGCGCGCAAAGCGCTCGGGCTTATTTAAGGCGGAGACGGGCGATGCGTCTTGCGTTAATCGGAACGGGTTTAATCGGGGGATCGGCCGCCTGGGCTTTTCAAAAGGCCGGTGTCGTTGACGCCGTCACGGCCTGTGATATTTCCATGGGTGCCGCAGAAAAAGCGGTGAGCCTCGGGATTGCTGACCGAGCAACGGCAAAAGTGGCCGATGCTGTGTCTGATGCCGACTGCATTTTGGTTGCCGTTCCGGTTCTCGCGATGGAAGGGGTGTTTGCTGAGATTACCGAAGCCATGCGGCAGGAGGCCTGGGTGACCGATGTCGGCTCCACCCGGTGCGGTGTGATTGCCGCGGCCCGGAAAGCCTTGGGAGAACGGTTCTCGCGCTACGCGCCGGTGCATCCGATTGCGGGCGGCGAAATGCCCGGTGTTGAATACGCCGACAGCGCGCTCTTTTCGGGTGCCAAGGTGATTTCAACGCCCACGGATGACATGAATCTAGAGGCCGTGGCATTCTGGGAAAAAGCCTGGGAAGCCGTGGGGGCGAAACTATTCCGGATGACGCCTGAAACGCACGACCGGATTTTTGCGGCGGTAAGTCACCTGCCGCACGTGCTGGCCTATGCGCTCGTGGACGCGATGGCCAAAACCCCGGAAGCTGATGAAAAATTCCGTTTTGTGGGCGCTGGCTTCAGAGACTTCACGCGCATTGCGGCTTCCAGTCCCGTAATGTGGCGCGATATTTGTCTGGCCAACCGACGGGCGCTCCTTGAGAGCCTGGAAAACGTCCAGGCGGAACTTGCACTTCTTCACGAAGCAATCCGCACCGGGGACGCCGAAACGCTCACTGAAATCTTCTCGCGCGCAAGCCACATCCGCCGCACCGTTCAGGTGCCCGCCAAGAAGTAAAGGAGAGCCATGAAAGATTTTCCGCCTGAACTCACCGTACCGGCCATTACCGCCGCCGCGGGCACCGTGCGGCTCCCAGGCAGCAAGTCCATTTCCAACCGGGCGCTCATCCTTGCGGCGCTCGCGCACGGGAGAACAACGCTTACGGGGCTGCTGCGGGCCGACGATACGGAACGCATGATCGAAAGCCTGAGGCTTTTGGGCGTTGCGGTGGATGTGAAGGACGATGCCTGCACCGTCACGGGCTGCGGGGGATTTTTCCCGGTGAAGTCCGCGGATCTTTTTATCGGAAACGCGGGCACTGCGGCAAGAACCCTGACGGCAGCGCTTGCCTTTAGTGTTGGCAACTACCGTATTGACGGCATCGAACGCATGCGCGAGCGCCCGATTGCCGACCTTTTGGCAGCCCTGCGGGAACTTGGTGCTGAGATCACCTGTGAACAAAATGAGGGCTTTCTGCCGCTTCGGTTTTCTCCGGTGAAGCCGCGCGGCAACGTGGTGCATATCCGGGGCAACGTCTCAAGTCAGTACCTGACGGCGCTTCTCATTATTTCGCCGCTGATAGCCCCTGCCGAAGGCCTCAAAATCGTGATTGAGGGAGAGCTCATCAGCCGCCCCTACATCAAAATCACGACCACCATGATGGCCGCGTTCGGTGTTAAGGTGACGGAACTGCCCGACGGCTTTCTCGTGACGCCGGGGCAATACCGTGCGGTAGAACAGTACGCCGTGGAGGGCGACGCCTCGGGTGCAAGTTACTTCCTCGCTTTAGGCGCCTTGGCGGGCGGCCCCGTGCGCGTTGTCGGGGTCGGCCAAAATGCGCTTCAGGGGGATGCGGCCTTTACGGACCTTCTGGAAATGATGGGCGCGCGGATTGTGAAGGGCGAAAATTTCATTGAGGCCTCGGCCCCGGCAGACGGCATTCTCAAGGGGATTGACGCGGACTGTACGCTCATCCCGGACGCCGCCATGACGCTCGTGCCGATGGCGCTGAAAACGCGGGGGAAGGTGCGGTTGACCGGCATCGGCTCCTGGCGCGTGAAGGAAACGGACCGCATTCACGCGATGGCAACCGAAATGCGCAAATTCGGCGCTGAAGTCACCGAAGGCCCGGACTGGCTTGAAGTGAGCCGCGGCGTGAAGCCCCTTCCCGAAAAAGTGACGGTTGCCACCTATGATGACCACCGCATGGCGATGAGCTTTTCGCTGGCGGCGACGGTGGGTGTCACAACCGTGATTCTCGATCCGGGCTGCACCGCAAAGACCTATCCGGCCTATTTCACTGATTTTTTCCGGTTAATTCACTCAAAGTGATGCCCGTGGGGCATCGGGTAGTAAAAACGATGGTTGACGTTATTGCAATCGACGGACCTACGGCAAGCGGCAAGGGCACCGTGTCAGCGCGTGTTGCCGCAAAGCTCGGGTTTCATTATCTGGACAGCGGCGCGCTTTACCGCCTCTGCGCCTTAAGAGCCATGAAGTCGGGGGGCGACCTGAAAAACGAGGCGGTCTGCGCTGAAGAGGCCCGAACCATGCATCCCGTCTTTAAGGACGGCCGAATTGTTTTGGACGGCGCGGATGTGACCGAAGCCATCCGCACCGAAGAGGTGGGGCTTGCCGCAAGCGTTGTGGCGGCCTACCCCTCGGTACGGGCTGAGTTACTTGACCTGCAGAGGCGCTACGCTCAGGCTCCGGGCCTGGTGGCGGACGGCCGCGACATGGCTTCCGTGGTGTTTCCTGATGCCCCTTTAAAGGTCTTTTTGACGGCTACGCCTGAAGCGCGCGCAATGCGCAGATATAACCAGTTGATTGAAAAAGGAATTTCTGCTAACCTTTCAAATCTTACCCGGGATTTGGCCGAACGCGACCGTCGGGACCGCGAACGCGCGGTTGCGCCCTGCGTGCCGGCAGCGGATGCGCACGTCCTAGACAGCTCGGATCTCACGATTGAAGAGACCGTGGATCAGATCATGGCGTGGTGGCGGAAGCTTCCCCGGTAAAGAACCGTTTTTCAGCCTTAAAGGCCGCCGGGGGCTTTTAGGGAAATTTAAAGCAACACCGCCCCATCGGTCTGACATTTCAGACTCCCGGACGGGCGAGATCATTAACGATTTAACTACATGTCCAACAATACCAATACCGAATCTTTTGCCCAGCTCTTTGAAGAGAGCCTTGCCAAGCAGGAAATGCGCCAGGGCGAAGTCATCACCGCTGAAGTTGTCCGCGTTGACTACAACTACGTTGTCGTGAACGCCGGCCTTAAGTCTGAAGCTTATGTGCCCATCGAAGAATTCAAGGATGACCGCGGTGAAGTGACCGTGCAGCCCGGCGACTTCGTTTCCGTGGCAATTGAATCGGTTGAAAACGGCTACGGCGATACGATCCTCTCCCGCGACAAGGCTAAGCGCCTTGCTGCCTGGATGAACCTCGAAAAGGCTCTGGAATCCGGCGAACTCGTCACCGGCACCATCACCGGGAAGGTGAAGGGCGGCCTCACCGTCATGACCAACGGCATCCGCGCGTTCCTGCCGGGCTCCTTGGTCGATACGCGTCCTGTGAAGGATACGACCCCGTACGAAGGCAAGACCCTCGAATTCAAGGTCATCAAGCTTGACCGTAAGCGCAACAACGTTGTTGTCTCCCGCCGCGCCGTTGTGGAAGCGAGCATGGGCGAAGAACGCGCCAAGCTCCTTGAAACGCTCGCCGAAGGCGCCGTTGTCAAGGGTATCGTCAAGAACATCACCGACTACGGTGCGTTCGTTGATTTGGGCGGCATCGACGGCCTTCTGCACATCACCGACCTCGCCTGGCGCCGCGTGCGTCACCCGAGCGAAGTCGTTCAGGTCGGCCAGGAAATCGAAGCCAAGGTTCTTAAGTTCGACAAGGAAAAGAACCGTGTTTCTCTGGGCCTCAAGCAGTTGGGCGAAGATCCGTGGATCGGCATTGCCCGCCGCTATCCGCAGGGCACCCGTCTCTTCGGCAAGGTCACCAACATCACCGACTACGGTGCTTTCGTTGAAATCGAAAGCGGCATCGAGGGCCTGGTGCACGTCTCCGAAATGGACTGGACCAACAAGAACGTCGATCCGAAGAAGGTTGTGCAGTTGGGTGACGAAGTCGAAGTCATGGTTCTTGACATCGACGAAGAACGCCGCCGTATTTCTCTCGGCATGAAGCAGTGCAAGGCCAACCCCTGGCAGGAATTCAACCAGAGCCACAAGAAGGGCGACAAGGTGAAGGGCCAGATCAAGTCCATCACCGACTTCGGTGTGTTCATCGGACTGCCCGGCGGCATTGACGGCCTCGTGCACCTCTCTGACCTCTCCTGGAACGAACCGGGCGAAGAAGCCGTCCGTAAGTACAAGAAGGGCGACGAAGTCGAAGCCATGGTTCTCGCAATCGACACCGACCGCGAACGCATCAGCCTCGGCATCAAGCAGCTGGGCGGTGATCCGTTCTCTTCCTTTGCCGGCACCCATGAAAAGGGTACGCTCGTCAAAGGCACGGTGAAGGCCGTTGACGCCAAGGGCGCCACGATCGACCTCGGTGACGACACCGAAGGGTATCTGCGTGCTTCCGAAATCTCGAGCGAACGCGTGGAAGACGCCACGACGCAGCTCAAGGTCGGTGACACGGTTGAAGCCCTCATCATCAGCGTTGACCGTAAGAACCGCTCCATCCAGCTCTCCATCAAGGCTAAGGATGCCGCGCAGACCCGCGAAGCGCTTGACCGCGTCAACAGCGACGCTTCCGCCGGTACCACCAACCTTGGTGCTCTGCTCAAGGCTAAGCTTGAACAGAAGTAATCAGGGTGGTGTCTATGCGGGCTCTTACCAAGTCTGAACTGATCGACAAGGTCTTTGCCCGCCACGGTAGCCTCACCAACCGCGAGGCCGACGAGGCGGTCAACGAGATCCTCAAAACGATCATCAGCGCGATGAGCCACGGCGTTCGCGTCGAAGTCCGCGGTTTCGGCAGCTTCAGTCTGAAGCACCGTGCAGCGCGCACGGGCCGCAACCCCCGGACGGGTGCCACCGTCGAAGTCCCGGCCAAATTTGTTCCGCACTTCCGTGCAGGCAAAGAAATCCGTGACGCGATGAACGGCAGAGCAGGTGTGACTCCTCTGAAGTAACACCTGACACAGTTCGCGAATACTGCGCTCATTCGCACAAAACGGCTTTCGAAGATTCCCTTCGGGGAAAAACTTCGGGAGCCGTTTTCTTTTGCGTCTGTTGTCTGAAATTCTTGTATGGAAGAAACTTTTTGCCGAACAAAGTAAGGCGGCACTGTGTGCGGCGTTTTTCAGCAAAAACGAAGGAGAGGAAAACGAAACGACAGCGGCGAACAGCACTTGAAAAAATATGCCTTCAGCCGTGTCGGCAGTGCATAATACGCAAATTGGGCAGTAACCCTTTGAACTTTGGTTTCCACAGCAGGATTGATTGATATGCGATTGACGGCTGCAGCAGCACTTCTGGCGGCGATCGGTTTTTCGGCTCAGGCCGCAGACCTCGGCACGCTTTCCGTGACTTCCCGTTTAAATGAGCCCCTGTCGGCGCGGCTTACCGTCAACAATGTCGATCCCAAGGTCGAGCCCCTGGTGGTCCGTCTCGCGCCCGAAGCAACTTATGACCGCATCGGCAAGAAGCCGCTTGCGGCCGACACGGGCCTGGAACTGACGCTTGAAAGTAAGTCCCCTTGGGTTGTCCGCATTAAAAGCGAAAAGCCCGTGACCTCACGGGATTTCCCGCTCATTGTGGAACTTGACGACGGCGGCAAACTCTCCGCCAAGTACTACCGCATTCGCCTGGAACCGGCAGTTGCGCCGGCTCCGGCCGCAGCGCCCAAGGCGACAGCTCAGGCGCAGACAAAGCAGGCTGCTCCCTCGGCAGGGAAACTCCCGTCAACGGCCGCCATGCCCTCGGTTGAAACGAAGAAGGCAGAACCTGCCGCAAAACCCGCACCCGCTAAGCGCGAAACGGTGAAGGCAAAGCCTCAGGTGAAACCCGCTTCCGCGAAGACCACAACCAATAAGCCGCAGTACACGCTCTCCGATCCCATTATCGTGAAGCCCGGCATGACGATGTGGTCGATTGCCAACCTCTTGGTGCCGCGCTATGAGGGGGCGCGTACCGAAGAAGTGCTGGTGGCTTTGATCCGCCGCAACCCTGCTGCCTTTAAAAACGGCCGTATCAGCGGGCTTAAACCCGGTGCCCGCTTAAATGCGCCCACACAGGCGCAGGTCGATGCCGTCGGCACCGACGTTGCCTGGTGCCTTGTGCATGTGACGCCTAATGCGGATATGCGTAAGGCCCCCTCGGCACGAAACTTGAACCGTGCGCATCAGCGCATGAAGCAAGCCCGCATTGCCTGGACGCCGAAGAAACCGGCGGCTGAGGTTCAAAAGCCCGCTGTCAAACCCGCTGAGCTCATGAAGCCCGCGGCGCCTGAAGCAAAGCCTGAAACGGCGGCTCCGGCCGCAGCTGCTGCGGTTGCCGCTGCGACAGCGGCAGCAACGACTGAAGCTCTGACGCCCGCAGCAGCACCTGAAGAAACAAAACCCGCTCAAACGCAGGCAACCAAGACCGAACCCGCGGCCGACACGCAGCCCGTAATGACGGCGCAGCCCGCGGTTGAAGAAAAGACCGAGGAAGAAGGGAGCAGCGCCTGGCTCTGGGGCCTCTTGATTATTCTCATCGCTGCTGCCGCAGGCGGCTGGTTTGTCTGGCGCCGCAAGAAGGAAAAGGAAGAGTTTGAACGCACCGAGCGCACCATCCGCTTCCTGAGGCCGGAACCGACCACGCCGCAGCAGGTGCGGAACATGGATGAGTTGCTCACGAAGCGCATGGAAGCTGACGCTGCGGCAAAGCGCGGCTTTGACGCAGCACCCGCCGCAACAGCGACCGCAACCGCTGCCGCAGCGGCAACGGTGACGGCTTCTGAGACGAAGGCACCTGAAACTGCGGCTCCGCAGCCTGCTGCCGAAGTTAGGCCCGAAGTGAGGGCTCAGGCGCCTGAAGAAGAGCCCCGTCCCTTTACGCTCACGAGCACGTCTTCGGGGATGCAGATTCAGCCGCCCGAGGCTTTTTCCGCGGAAACCCCGGTAACGGCAGAGGACGGTCACAGCTCCGAAGCGATGGCCGTGAAGCTCGCCGCTGCCCAGCAAAAGATTGATGCGGGGCTCCCGGACGATGCCGAGAAACTTCTGCGTGAAGTAAAGCTCTTCGGCACGGACGAGCAGAGAGCCGCCGCAGAGCGCCTTCTTGACGCCGTGTGCCGCGTTTAAGCCGGATGCAGGAACGCTTTCCCTACGCGCCGGAGGCGGCTTTCCGCACGGCGCTCGGTATTGAATACACGGGCACGCACTATAACGGCTGGCAGACGCAGCCTGACGGCCGTACGGTGCAGGATGTGCTGGAACGCGCCATAAAGCGGTTTCTCACGAAGCCCGCAGGCACCATCTGCGCGGGCCGCACGGACGCCGGTGTGCATGCCACGGGCCAGGTGGTGCATGTTGATACGGACTGTGAGCGTCCGGCCACTTCCTGGGTGAGGGCACTTAACACCTTTTTGCCCGACGATATCGCGGTCCGCTGGGCTGTGCCCGTAAACGACCGTTTTCATGCGCGTTTTTCCGCGCGCAGCCGGACGTATCAGTACTGGATTCTGAACGACCGGATCCGCTCGGCCGTTAATTTCGGGCGCACGGGCTGGGTGTGGCGGCCGTGTGATGAAGAGAGGATGCGCGAGGCCGCGGCCTGCCTTATCGGGGAACACGACTTCTCAAGTTTCCGTGCAGCGGACTGTCAGGCGGCAACCCCGGTGCGCACGATGACGGCAATCAATATTGTGCGTCGAGGCCGTTATATCGGCATTGAACTCACCGCAAACGCCTTTTTGCAGCACATGGTGCGAAATATCGTGGGGTCGCTTATTTACGTGGGCGTGGGACGCGAGAAGCCTGAGTGGATGAAAGAAGTGCTTGAAGCGAAGGAAAGAGCCGCTGCAGCGCCCACATTTGACGCTACAGGGCTATATCTCGTGGGAGTGGGGTATCCGGATTTTCCGGAAATTCCGGTGAAGGGATCTGACCCCTTTTAACCGTTTTGCCGGGCGTTACGTACGCTTGGGTGCGGCAGGGGCTTGAGGCGTACAATGGTCGCGCCCGCGCCGCCGTCTCTTTCATAGGGTTCGGCAAACGCAACGACGGCGTCAAACTGCTTGAGCCACCGGCGCACTTTTTCCTTGAGAATGGACTGACGGTCCGGGTTGCTGTTGCCCTTACCGTGGATGATGCGCACGCAGAGACGTTCGTTTGTCTGTGACTTGCGGATAAAGTCAATCACGGCTTCGCGGGCTTCTTCCACAAACATCCCGTGAAGGTCGAGTTGCCCCACAACACACCAGCGGCCGCGTCTGAGGTCGCGCGGCACATCCGGCCCCACTTCAGGACGCCGGAAGGAAAGGCCGTCTTCGCTTTCGAGAAACTCGATCGAATCGGCTTCGTCGCTTAAGGATTCGGCAAGCACCGCTTTGTTGTCGGCAATCGTCTGCTGCGGCACCGGAGCGGGCTTTTTCTTTTCGTGCTGGGCGCGTTTGTCATTTCCGAGCGGCTCAACTCCCGCTTTTTTCATCGCGGCGGCAAAGCTGATGTCGGCGTCTTTACTCGCTGCGGAGAGCTTTACGCCCTGCGCGGCGCGCACGCCCGTACGGTTCATTTCCTTTAAAAATTCCAGTGTACCCTGGGCAATGCGTTGCTCTACTTTTTCCTGCCGAAGTTTTTCTTCAGCTCGTTCACGATGGCGGGCTTTGAGTTCCGCAGCCATCGGTTTTAAAGCGTCAAATGCATTTCCCATAGGTACACCTTCATTTTCAAGAATTACTTGCCGAGCGACTCCAGGTAGCGCTGCGCGTCAAGCGCGGCCTTGCAGCCCGAAGCGGCGCTGGTGACTGCCTGACGGTAGATCGGGTCAGCGCAGTCGCCCGCGGCAAAGACGCCCTTAATGTTAGTCGCAGTACGCGCTCTCGGATCGGTTTCGGTGACGATGTAGCCGTCCTGCATCGTGACCTGGCCGTCAAAGATCTTGGTGTTGGGGCTGTGGCCGATCGCGATAAAGACGCCGTCCACGGTAATCGTGTCAACCGTGTCGTTTTCGGTGTTGCGGATTGCAAGGGCGTTCACGGCATTGTCGTTACCGAGCACTTCCTTCACTTCGTAGGGGGTGTGCAGCACGATCTTGCCTTCGTTGACCGCATCCATCAGGCGGTCCACCATGATGGGTTCGGCGCGGAAGGTGTCACGGCGGTGCACGAGGTGCACGATCGAGGCAATCTGCGAGAGGTAGAGGGCTTCTTCAAGCGCGGCATTGCCGCCGCCCACGACCGCAACCGGCTTACCTTTGTAGAAAAAGCCGTCGCAGGTTGCGCAGGCCGAGACGCCGCGGCCGCGGTACTTGGTTTCGCTCTCAAGCCCCAGGTACTTCGCGGAAGCACCGGTCGCGATGATGAGGGCATCGCAGGTGTAGTTGTTGAGGTCACCTTCCAGGCGGATCGGCTTTTCGTTCAAATGCGTCGTGTGAATCGTGTCAAAGACGATCTTCGTCTGGAAACGTTCGGCGTGAGCCTGAAGGTTTGCCATCAGCTGCGGGCCTTCGATGCCGTTTTGGGCGCCGGGCCAGTTGTCAACTTCAGTGGTGGTCATGAGCTGACCGCCTTGTTCCATACCGGTGATGATGACGGGCTTCAAATTAGCGCGGGCTGCGTAAACTGCAGCGGTATAACCGGCAGGGCCGGAACCCAGGATGAGAACCGGGGCGTGAATCACATCAGACATTACAGTAACTCCAAATTTCAAAGGGGTGTCTGCACAAAAAGCGCTACTTCAAGACCGAGAATTTGAAGCGGCTGCAGTCACCATGTGTTGCGGTGATTATACGAAAGGGCCCTTTCAAATAAAGGAAAATTCACACAGATCGTTGCAACTGACGTTCGGGTTTTATCGTCATCATAGGAAGGTACTTGTCGGAGGCCTCGCTTTTTACGGACACGTGCCTTCCGTGGGAGGTTGATAAAATTGACTCCCTGAGAAAATTGAAAAAACAACACGAAATCAATAATAATTGTTTTGATAAAGGAACTTCCGTCAACTACCCCTGACTGAAGTCAGAGGCTTGGCAACAAGTCTTGGTTGACTAGCCTCAGTCCGTTTTCGGACGGACTCCGTTGGTTGGGAATCCG
>ENA-OWXQ01000096-OWXQ01000096.1-human-gut-metagenome-genome-assembly--contig:-NODE-96-length-48435-cov-12.4547_pt1 | contig 48435 bp, 39 predicted proteins | sample MGYA00249246_ERZ652059 | MGnify/ENA primary metagenome ERZ652059 (study PRJEB26925, sample SAMN05827064) | human gut metagenome | biome: ENVO:2100002; feature: ENVO:00000062; material: ENVO:00002003...
CCTTAAGCGAAAACTATGTGCATGGTTTGGCTGCGTTTGGGCCAAGATTAAAAAATTTCGAAAGCCCGCATTCCTCCCGGGGCTCAAGCCCCGGGCTTCCTGCGGGAAATTCTGTGCATAATTGCCGCATCTTCGTTTCCGTCATGCAACAACAGGAATCACCATGTCTGAAGGCGTTTTGAACCGTTTTTTAAAGTACGTCCGCTATAACACCCAGTCCGTGCGAGAAAGCGACACGGAACCGTCTTCGGCCAAAGAACTTGTTCTCGCCGAAGAACTCGTCAGGGAACTTAAGGACCTCGGAATCACTGATGCCCGACTCGGCAAAGGCGGCGTTGTTTACGCAACGATTCCCGCAACAAAGGGCTGTGAAGAGTGCCCGGCCGTGGGGTTTATTGCGCATATGGATACGTCGCCTGACGCAAGCTGCACGGACGTAAAGCCCCAGATTCTGCGCTTTACAGGTGATGACGTTCTTCTTAACGCTGAAAAAAACATCGTCTTTCCCGTGAAAAACTTTCCGGAAATTGCGAAATACAAGGGCGAAGACATTGTCTTTACGGACGGCACGACGCTTTTGGGGGCAGATGACAAGGCCGGCGTTGCCGCTGTCATGGCCATGGCCGAGTACATCACCAATCACCACGAAATCCCGCACGCCAAGCTTTGCATCGGCTTTACCCCGGACGAAGAAATCGCCAAGGGGACCGTGAACTTTGACATTGCTGAGTTCGGCGCTGCCTACGCCTACACCTTTGACGGCGGCGAGGCGGGAACGCTTGAGACGGAAAACTTTAATGCCGCCACGGCCGTCGTGACGGTTGAGGGAGTGGGTGTGCACCCGGGCCTTGCCAAAAACAAGATGGTAAATTCCCTGCGCTACGCCGCCAAATTCATGGAGATGCTCCCCGCGGATGTGTCGCCTGAGTGCACCGAAGTGCGCGAAGGCTTCATTCACCCCAACATGATTCAGGGTAACGTCGTCAAAACCGTGATCCGCATTCTCGTGCGTGACCACGACAAGGCGCTTTTTGAAGAAAAGAAGGAACTTCTGAAAACGCTCGTTGCGAAGATGAACAGCCTCTGCCCGCAGGCTCCGACCACGATCACGATCAAGGACAGCTACCAAAACATGAAGCCCTACCTTGATAAGGCACCGAAGGTTGTGGAACTCGTGCGCCTTGCGTACGAAAAGGCCGGACTCACCCCGATTGAAGAGCCGATCCGCGGCGGCACCGACGGTGCGCGTCTTTCCTCCCTCGGCCTTCCCTGCCCGAACGTCTTTACGGGCGGCATGAATTTCCACGGCATCTATGAATGCATCCCGGTGAAGTCACTTGAAAAAGCCGCGGACGTCGCCGTGAAGATTGCTGAGGTTTCAGCGACCGTAAAGTCACTCGCGTAAAAAATCCCCACACCAGGCAGCCGCAATAAAGAGCTGCCGAGATCTCCTCATTGCCCGCGGTCCTGCAAATAAAGCCGCGGGCTTTTTTCATTTGAAGCGCTACCGGTTTTACACGAGGACAAAGTCCCCCTTTCCGGCTTCCCGATGCCGCGCGGACGGTTAAAATTTCGAAAGTCCGCGGCGCATCCCCGCATCCGCCGCGGAGAGAATCACTCGTAAGGAAATCTCTTATGAATAAAAAAGTCTCTGCCGTTTTGATCGCTGTTGCACTCACTGCAGCCGGCCACGTGAGCGCTGCCGAACTTAACGCCTATTCGATCATGCCGGAAAAGTATGCTTCCCGCATCTTTGCCGAATTCACCAAAGACACCGGCATCAAGGTTAATTTCCTGCGTTTTTCTTCCGGTGAAGCGCTTGCGCGACTCACGGCCGAACGCGGCAACCCCCAGGTTGACGTCATGCTCGGGGGACCGGCCGACACCTATGCCGCAGGCATGAAGGACGGTATTTTTGAAGCCTACCGCCCGAAGGATTCCGACGCGATTCCCGCAAACCTCCGCGACCCCGGAAACTACTGGACCGGTATCGGCGTCATTCCTCTGTGTTTCCTCACCAACACCAAGTTTCTTGCCAAAAACAACATGAAGGCCCCGTCCAAATGGGCGGACCTCCTCGATCCCCGCTATAAGAATAATCTTCAGATGGCTGATGCCCGTACCTCCGGCACCGCCACCGAACGCATCTATTCGCTCGTAAAGGTCATGGGTGAAGACGAAGCCTTTAAGTTCCAGAAAAAATTAAACGGCAACATTCAGATGTACACCAAGAGCGGTGCGGGCGGCGCCATGCCCATCGCAACGGGCCAGTGCGCTTCCGGCATTTTCTACATTGTGGATGCGCTCGATATCGCGCAGCAGGGCTACCCCGTGACGATCACCTACCCCGAAGACGGTGTGAGTTTCGGCATTGAAGCCACCGGCGTCATCAAGGGCGGGAAAAACAACGCCGAAGCCAAGCAGTTTGTGGACTGGGCCGCAAGCAAAAAGTTTGCCGAATTTATTGTCGCCAACAAGATTAACTACGTTCCCACGCGCACGGACGTCAAGACCAGCAACCCGATTCTGGACCTCTCAAAGATTCACACCGTGCAGGTTGACACCGCCTGGAAGGGCGAAAAGCGCAAGGAGTACACGCAGCGCTGGATCAACGAAGTCATCAAGTAAGGCCTGACTGCGTTGTGTTTCGCCCGGGGATGCGTGTTTCAGAACCGCCCCCGGGTTTTCGCCGTACGCTTTTTCTGAGTTTCCCGTATGACCAACCTCACACTCAAGGGACGCGACAAAACCACACAGCTCACGGTCCTCATGCTGTGGCTTTTGCTGGGCGTGTTTGTCGTCTATCCTTTGGCGCGCCTTCTCGCGATGACCTTCTGGGCTGACGGCGGCTTTACGCTGGCCAACTTAAAGCCCTTTATTTCGAGCTGGTACGACCGGCAGGCTGCGGTCAACAGCATTTTGCTGGGCTGCGCCGTCGGTGCCGCAGGCACCGTCCTCGGCTTTATCTTTGCCTTTGCCGTCACGCGCCTTGCGATGCCGGGATGGCTCAAACTAGTGATCGGGGGCGTCACGATTCTCCCTCTTATCTCTCCGCCCTTTACAAGCAGCATTGCGCTGACGCTTTCCTTGGGCCCCAACGGGATCCTGCTGCAGTTTTTTGGGCTCGACAACTTCAATTTCTACGGCTTCTGGGGAACGTTTATTTCCGAGACGCTCACGTACTTTCCCGTGGCGTTTATGACGCTTTCGACAATCCTTGCGCGCATTGATCCGAACCTTGAGGACGCCGCCTACTCGCTCGGCGCCTCAAGCTTTACGGTGTTTCGCTCGGTAACGCTGCCCCTTGCGGCCCCCGGTATCGCCAATGCCTTTTTGCTCGTGTTCTCCTGCTCACTTGCGGACTTTGCAACGCCGCAGGTTCTGGGAGGCCACTCCTTCCCGGTGCTTCCCACGCAGGCCTATCTGCAGATCACGGGGATGTATGACTTTAAGGGGGGCGCAGCGCTCTCCTTTATGCTCCTCATTCCGGCTCTGGTGGTCTACGGCCTGCAGCACTACTGGATCAGCCGCAAGAGCTACGTGACGGTGAGCGGCAAAGCGGGCGGCAGAAGTTCGATTAAGGGGCCGGGCCCGCTTTTATCGTCCGTCATCATCGGTACGGTCGTTGCGGTGATTGCGTTCATCTGCTTTATCTACGCGATTATTTTCCTGGGTTCCGTCATCAAGGTCTGGGGCGTCAACAACACCCTCACCTTTGAAAACTACGAATACGTCTTTACCCACGGCATGAAGGCGATCAAGGATACGCTCATCATCGCCTGCATCGGCACGCCCTTAGGGGGGCTTCTCGCGGTTCTCATCGGCTACGCCGCCACGCGCCTTAAAGTGCGGGGCCACAAGACCCTGGAAACCGTGTCGCTTTTAAATTACACGCTGCCGGGCACCGTTGTGGGTATTGCCTACATCATCGCCTTTAACGATAAGCCGCTTGTTCTCACCGGTACCGTGTGGATTTTGGTGGCGGCCTACCTTTTCCGCTATTCCTCCGCCGGGATCCGCAACGTCATTGCCGCGTTAACGCAGATTGATCCTTCAATTGAAGAAGCAAGCCGCAGTCTCGGAGCGTCGTCCTTTAAGACCTTCACAAGCATTACGATTCCGATGGTGCTTCCGGCGATTTTGGCCGGCATGCGCTACCTCTTCATCCATTCGATGACCGCGATCAGTGCCACGATCTTTCTGGTGTCCGTGCACTGGACGCTCATCACCACCCGCATTCTGGAATGCATGACGGAACTGCAGTTTGCGCAGGCCTGCGCCTTCTCGGTTGTCCTCATTCTTCTCGTCTTTACTGCTTCGGGCCTGATGGCCCTCATTGCCCGCACGCTCTGCCGCACGGGTGACAACATCGGAGCCCGCTGATCATGACCGTATCACTCACACTGAAAAATATCCGCCGCCTCTACGTCAAGGATAACGAAGAGTTTGCGGCCGTCGATAACGTCAACCTTGAGGTGAAACCCGGTGAGTTTCTCACCTTCCTTGGGCCCTCGGGCTGCGGCAAAACGACAACGCTCAGGATGGTGGCGGGCTTTGAAACACCCACGTCCGGCCAGATTCTGGTGGACGGCGCCGACATCACACATGTGCCCGCCAACGAGCGCGGTCTGGGGTTTGTGTTTCAGAACTACGCGCTTTTCCCGCACATGAAGATTTTTGATAACGTCGCCTACGGCCTCAGAATCCGCGGGGATTCGGCTTCCGTCATCAAAGACAAGGTCCGGGAGGCGCTTGCAATGGTGGGCCTGGCCAAAGCCGAAGAGCGGTATCCGAACCAACTCTCCGGGGGCGAACAGCAGCGCGTGGCGTTGGCGCGCGTCCTGGTCTTGCGGCCAAAACTGCTTTTGATGGATGAGCCGCTTTCAAACCTCGATGCCAAACTGAGACTGCACATGCGCACCGAAATCCGGCGCATTCAGCAAAGTCTCGGAATCACGTGCCTGTACGTGACGCACGATCAGAAAGAGGCGCTCACGATGTCAGACCGCATCATGGTCATGAACCGCGGACACATCGAGCAGATCGGTACACCGATGAACCTCTACGAAGATCCGGCCACGGCCTTTGTGGCGGACTTTATCGGACAGGCAAACCTCATCCGCGGCAAACTCACCGGCATTGATGCCGCTGGGTTTGCGCAGTTTGAGACCGCCGGGCGCACGCTCTCGGCGCGCATGGGCAAACAAAATCCACCGTCAGTGGGCGAAGAGGCGCTTCTTGTGGTGCGCCCCGAAAACCTGCGGCTTGCCGGCAACACCAACACGTTCCCGGTGAAAATCGTAAACCGTCTCTTTGAAGGCGACCGCATTGACTATCAGGTCGTGCAGACCGGGGTTAACGAGAATAAGCCCTACAGCATGTCGGTGCCCTTTTTGCCCGGCACACGACTTCTTGAGACGGAAACGATGGTGGAAGCGGGATTTGTACCCACCGCAGGCGTTGTGATCCGGGGTTAACGGAACACACGGCAGTCAAACGCCACCGGAGCCTTCGGAGCTCGGCGGCGTTTGTTAAAAAACTCCTGTGAGGAAAAAAGCTCCGCAATTTCTGCACAGGGATTCCCATCGGCCCGCGGAGCGTTGTCACGGGTCACTTACCTCAGGCGATCCCCGATATCAGGAAAGCGTTTCTTTCCTCTGCGTTTCTGCAGGGCGTTTTTTCTCCTTCTCCTCAGCCTTAACGCCCGCATCCGACTTTTTCTGCAGCACAGCCGCAAAAAAGCCGTCGGTGTCGTGCAGGTTCGGAAGCATCACGAAGTAATTGCCGAAGCGCCCGGTCTGCCAGGAAGGCAGTTCAATCCCCTGCTTGGCAAGGACTTCCGCGGCGTTTAAAAGCTCAAACTCAGGGTGCGACGCAAGGAAAGCTTCCACGACGTCCTGGTCTTCGACTTTAAGCATCGAGCAGGTGGCGTACACCACGCGCCCTCCGGCCTTCACAAGTTTTGCCGCTTCTTCAAGAATCGAGTGCTGCAGACCGTTGATGCGTGCAAGTTCTTCAGGTGACAGACGCCACTTAAGATCCGGATTGCGCCGCAATGTCCCCGTGCCCGTGCAGGGGGCGTCAATGAGCACCTTGTCAAACTTTCCGCGCAGCCGCTTAATGCGGTTGTCCTTTTCGTCGCGGATTGCCATCGGGTAGACGTTGGAGAGGCCCGCACGCCTCATGCGGGGTGTGAGCCCGGCCAGGCGCTTTTCATTCACGTCAAACGCGTAGAGGCGTCCGGTTGAGCGCATCAGCGCTCCGAGAGCCAGGGTCTTGCCGCCCGCGCCGGCGCAAAAGTCGCAGACCATGTCGCCGCGCTTGGCACCCACAAGGCGCGCAATGAGTTGACTCCCCTCATCCTGCACGTCAATGCGCCCTTCCTGATACATGGGAGAGCGGATAAGCGCCGGTTTGTCTGCAAGACGGATGCCGTCCGGAGCAAAACGCATCGCAGAACCAACTATTCCGTGTTCAGCAAGTTCCGCGAGCACGTCCTCACGCTTGGCTTTTAGGGTGTTCACGCGCAGATCCAGAGGGGCCGAACCGCTTGAAGCCGTGCAGACCTCGTGCGCTTCCTCCGGGCCGAACTGCTCGACCAGGCGGTCATAAATCCACTGCGGCATCTCGTCCTGAATGTGCTTGGGAGCCTTGGTGATGTCGGTCTTGTAGAGGCGCTCCACGACTTCGGCGTCTCCCTTTAACACGGCCTTATTCATGCAGTCGGGCCCGTACTGCAGCATGAGCGTTAAAAGCGCGGACACTCGCGGCACACGCGCCGGTTTCATGGGCTTCATGCGCCAGGCAATGCCGCCTAAGTGTCTGAGGCCAAAGAAAATGGCTTCGGCCAAAATCTGACGGTCGCGGGCCCCGAGCTTGGGATTGGACTTAAAGAAAGCCTTCATCAGCTGATCGGCCGGGCCGTCAAGCTTCAGAATCACGGCAAAGGCGCGCGTGAGTTCATCGGCAATAAGCCCAGTGATGCGGACCTCGCCGGGAACAAGTTTTGCGCCGCGGTGCAGGCCCTCTTTTCTTGAGCGGTTTTCACTGCGGTTTTGCTGATTGGCGATGTTCTGGCGCTTTCTCGCGGCCCTCTGACGCTCGGTCATCCGGGGCGAGTCTTCCGTCTTTGTACGGCGGGGGCGTACCGGCGCAAAAGGCATCTTCTTTGCGGGTTTCTTCTTGGTTTCCGTCATGGCTTTGTCCTTTTTGCTGGTGATTTAGGCCGCAGAGGCGTTGTCCTTATCAAAGATTGCGAGGTACTTTGCAGTCTCATCGTCCGTTGCGGTCCTGCCGTTTTCGATTCTGACGCGGCCGCTTGCCACCGCATAAACGGCGCGGGGGTAAAGAATGTGCTCAAGGCGTAAGACGCGCGCAGCCAAAGTTTCAGCGGTGTCGCTTGCAAGCACCGGCACCGCGGCCTGCCCTATGATGCTGCCCCCGTCAAGCTCTGCGGACACAAAGTGCACAGTGCAGCCGTGAAGCCGCACACCGGCGTCCAATGCCCTCTGATGGGTGTCAAGGCCTTTAAACAAGGGCAGAAGCGCCGGATGAATGTTGAGGATCCGGCCGCCGAAATGATTCACAAAGTTGGGCGTCAGAACGCGCATAAAGCCCGCCAGAACCACCACGGCCGGATCATAGCGGTCAAGAATGTCGATCACGGCATTTTCAAAAGCCTCACGGGTTTCATAGGTCTTATGGTCCACGCAGAAAGCGTCGATGCCGAACTCTTTGGCGCGCTCAAGGCCCGCTGCGCCCGGACGGTTACTCACCACACAGGCGATTTTGAGCCCCTCTTTTGCCCAGCCGGCACGCTCCGCTTCCTTGACGATGGAGACAAAATTCGAGCCTCTTCCGGACAGAAGAATGACAATGTTTTTCATGGTTTTGGAAAAAATAGAAAGCCGACTGACGCCGCGATGCCGGGAATTTTAGCCGCTCAAGACGCTGAAAACGAGGTCAACGGCCTTTTTTTCAGCGCATGACGGAACGGATATCGGCTTCCTGCGCTGCGTACCAGGGATTAAAGGTGAGGCGCGCCCTCACCGTTCCCGCGCTTTTATCACCCTAGGCGCCGTAAAAGACGGCGTCCTCGGGAGCCTCAAGGCAAAGCCTGCCGGAAGCTTTTTCGCCTTCTTTGCGGCAGATGCGGTCGGAGCCCGCCGCGCCGTACTTCGGGTTTTCGGGGCGGTAGAGCATCCCCATGTGCGAAAAGCTCGTAACGCGGTACTCGGGCACGACGTCCGTGTGCACGATGACGCGCGTGTCGCTCGCGGCAAGCTTTTGAACGGTCTTCTCATTTCCGTACCATAGGATGCGGCTTTGGGGATTGACCATCTGACGGGAAACAAGAAGAAGAAGCTCTTCGGTATCGACGATCGAGTCGTGCTCGGCCATCATCACGACAAAGGGCTTTCTAAACAACCCGCGCTTGAAATTTGGCGAGCGACGCGCGGATTGCGTCACCCAGCGCTTCGCTCGGCGGCTCTCCCGTTTCGGCTGCTAAGACTGTGAAAACAGAGGCCGCCAGGAAGGCTGCGGCAAGGCTGGCTAAATTATTACGGATGGTCAGGGTTCGTCTCCCTGAAGAAAGGTTATGCCAGGAGCATTTCAGCACAGGCGCCGCCGGAGCCGTCTTTTAATTGTCTCAGAAATCCGCCTGTTTCCTGCAGCTGAAGTAAAAAACCGCAGCCGGGGAAAAATCCCGAACTGCGGTTTTCTGTGTCCGGCCTTTAACGGCCAAGACTCACGCTTACCAGATCACCGGTTCAAAGTACCCGGCAAAAAGCACCGCCGCACGCAGCGCGAGAGCGCCCAAAATAGCGCAGACGCCCGAAGCAAAAGCCATCATGCGGCCCCCCTTGGCGATCCAGGCAATCGCCATCGGCAGGATCAGCCCCAGCACAACCGCACCGCCCCAGAAAAGCCAGGCGGCGTCGCCAGAAACCAGGCTTTGGGCTCCGGCCACAGCCGCGGTCGACCCGTTAAAGGCGGTCATCACAAAGGCAAAGAGCACAAAGGCTTCGCCGATATGTACGCCCCAGGAGACGTTGTAAAGCCAGGCGGGTTCTCCGCGCTCAAGCTTTTGACTGGCGTTGAGAATTTCCGCGAGTCCCACGGCGCACGCAAGGCCCGAGAAAATCCAAAGCACCGGAATGATTGCGGTGTTCCAGAGCGGCACGCCCACAGCCTGCGTCAACAGAAAGCCAGAATAGGCCGTTGCCGCTACGCCCAAGACCGCATCAAACCAGGCCATTCCCGAGGACGTTGCCCATGGGCAGTCTTTACCGGCTTTCGCGCCGCGCCAGAGCGCAGCCGACTGCAGTATCGTCACGATGCAGAGCACCGAGAGAATGCAGATACCGATAAACATCCAGCTTGAGAAGTTAAGGCTCCAGTTGGTGAGCGCGTGCCATGCGGCCGCCGGTAGGTTAAGCAGACGCCCCAGGTGCGAGAGCACAAGAAGCGTCCCCAGAACCGCTGCCGCGGTTGCCGTATAAAACACGCGCCGGGATTTAAGCCAGAGGTTTAAAAAGAGCGCCATGCCCGAAAGACCGACCAGCCACAGGAAAAGCGCAATAGTCCAGGCCCAGTGGCTTGCCGCAGCCTGATTGGTAAGAATGTCTGCTGTCATTTTGCGACCACCACGATGAAGTTGGGATTGGTGCCCTTCTGAGGCAAAAGCCGTTCGGTGCGGCCCTTGGCGGCACGAAGGGAGATTTCGCTTGCCGGGTCATTGATGTCGCCCCAGCTGCGCGCGCCGGCAGGGCACGCCGACACACAGGCCGGCAGTTGCCCCGCCGCGGTGAGCTTTTCACAGCCCTCGCCCATGCATTTCACCGGGAGCCCGGTCTTGGGGTGGAGCCATCTCACATCGTACGGGCAGGCCGTCACGCAGTAGCCGCAGCCGATGCAGCGGTTGGGATCGGTTTTGACGTTGCCGGTGGCGGGATCGTGATAGTTCGCGCCGAAGGGGCACACGGTGACGCAGGGCGCGTTATCGCACTGCTGGCACTGAACGAGAAGCTGCACGGGACGCCGGGCTTTTTCCAGCGTCATCACGCGGATGTTGGCGGGAAGCCCGTCCCAGGCGGAATTCACCTCATTTAACATATCCGGGTAATTCGTTTCTGCGCAGGCAACGATGCAGGCCTTGCAGCCCACGCACTGGGTGACATCAAAGAGATGCACCAGTTTCTTTTTTGCGTTTGTCATGGTGTCCTCTCTTTAGATTTTGCGGATGCGCACGGAACTGTTGTTGGAAAGCACCCCGGTGACGGGTTCGCGGTAACCGGTACAGAACCAGTGCGAATTGATGCCTTCCTTCACCCAGGCGTACTTGGCATCAATGAGATGCTTCGTTCGCACACCCCCGGAGAAGGAATGTGAAAAGAGAGAACCCGCCATCACGCGGTTGGTGACCTTCACGGTCACGCTGCCCTTAACCCCCGTGTCAATGCCGGTGACTTCCACCGTGTCGCCCGAGGTGATCCCGAGGCGCTCGGCATCCGTCGGATTCATCCAGAGACTTCTGTCTCCGAGGAACTTCTGAGGCCACGTAAAGATGCAGGTCCCGGAACTTGAGGCACTGTCTTTGCCGCTTACGAGATAAAACTCGTCAGAAAGCGGCTTGGGCTGCGTGTAGCCCGGAGCCTGCACCCAGTCAGCCAGACCCGAAGCGCCTTTCTTCCCGTACTTCGCCTCAAACATAAAGGAGATGATTTCAGGCTTACCCGTGAAGGTGCCGAAGGGCTTTTTGTACGGATAGACCCCGAACTTTTTGACGGCCGTCTGACTCCACCCCTGTTTGGCGACGTCAGCGGCAATTCTGTCGCCTTCGCCGGGTTTGGCCTCGTTTTTAGCCGCGATGAATTTCGCCCAGGCCTTGTCCTGGAAGGCGTTGTACCACTGTTTAAATTCCGCGCGGGTCTTCATTTCATGGTCGTAACCCAGGCGGTCGCGGGCGCGATCCGGGAAGGCGCGGCGCAAAATCTCGGCAAACTGCCAGACTTCTTCGCGGGCATCACACCCTTCGGGGGGATTGATACCGGCGTCATTAATCTGGACGTTCCCGTTTAACGCCCACTTCACGCCGCCGTACTCATGCCACTCAAGGAAGTACGTGCAGGGAAGCACGTAGTCAGCCCAGTCACAGATCTCATGCGGCAGGATATCCTGCACGACCACGAGATCCAGCGCCTTCAACGCTTTTTCCATGCGCGCGGAATTGGCCTCACGGTGAAACATCGTGGTGCCCGTGATAAAGGCCGCGCGGATGGGATAGGGTTTGCCTGTTTCAATCGCTTCAAAAATAGCGGAGTAGGTTCCGGAGCCTTCGGGATAAAGCACCTTATCAAGCGCCTTTTCCTTGGTCCCGGTCCAGGTTTGTCCGGCGGGGCCCTTGCCTTTGCCGCCTGAGAAACTCACGCCCGGCGCCTTAAAGCCCCCGCCCTGCGTGACAACGAAGCCGCCTTCTTTGTCGAGGTTACCCGCAAAGACATTCATAATGGAAAGAAGCGCAAAGTCGCGGGTGTCGTTGCCGTTTCGGGACGCGTACCAGCCGTCGTCGGCCACACCGCCCCTGGTGAAGAACTCACGCGCAATGCGGGTGATGACGGCGGCGGGAATCCCTGTGACTTTCGCGGCTTCCGCGGGCGTCCACTTGTCCGACACCCGCTTAAAGGCCGTGAGCACCGTTTCGGCATTAAGGGTCTTGCCCTCGGTGGTGGTGACGGTGCCCTTCCAGTTAACGTCCGGCATCACGCCTTCAGGTTCGGCAAAGCCCTTCACCGTCCCCTTTTCGTCTTTGACAACGCCCATCGGCGCAAAAGCGGCTTTAGCCGTGTCCGTCACAACCCACGCGTCAGCCGGGGCTCCCTGGATTAGTTCGGAAGCTGCCAGCGGACGCAGTGTGCCTTCTTCAACAAGGTACGGGGCATTGGTGTGGTGCGCGAGAAATCCGGTATCAACGAGGCCCTCTTTCAAGCCCACGTGAATAAGCGACAACAGAAAAGCCGAGTCCGTGCCCGGGCGGATGGCTACCCATTCGGCGCCGGTCAAAGCGCCTTCGGGCATTCGCGGATCCACGAAAACGACCTTGGCGCCTTCAGCGCGGGCGCGTGCGACAACGGCAGAAACACCCATCGCGCAATTAAGGGTGCGGCCCACACAGAGAAGATATTTGCAGCGCGCGTAGTCGGGTTCGACTTTACCCGCGCCGTCAAAGCCCTTGCCGAAAACCATGCGGCGGCCGGCAATGGAAGCTGAATTGCAGGTAGAAGAGTGGCTGATGATGTTGGGGGTGCCCAAAGCACACCCGAACCACTTCTGAAGGCCCGTGTAGTTGTGGCTTGTCATCGAAACGGCGCGCTCGCCGTCGGTTTCGACGATCTTTTTAACGCGCGCGGCGATGTCGTCCAACGCTTCGTCCCAGGTGACTTCCTTAAATTTTCCTTCACCGCGCTCGCCCACGCGCTTTAAGGGTTTCTTTAAGCGCAGCGGATGATTCCACACCCACATGGCAGAGGCCCCGCGGGCGCAGCAACCGCGCTGCGGATGCGTGGGATTGGGCATGATGCGGACCGTTTCCTGCGATACCGGCGCGCCCTTTTTATGCATGGCCAAAAGCCCGCAGTAGCCGCCGCACATCATGCAGGCGCAGGGATGCGCTTCCCAGCCTTCGGCTTTGAGAGCCTCCACTTCACGGGCCGTTGCGGCGTCTGCGGCTGTCCAGCCCAAAACGCCCGACGTGCCTCCGGCTACGGCTGCTGCCGCACCCAAAAGCGTACGGCGTGAGACCGTCGGCGTTTGAGGACGGTGTGTCACCTTTTCCATAATTTTCTCCAACAGGGTATTTGTCGGGAACGCGCGTTCGGGAGCTTCAGCTCCTCTTTTGGCAGCATTCCTTTTTCTGAATGCATTTCAGCAATGCTTTCTCTGCAGATTATTGACCGCCGGAGGAAAAAACCCAATCGGATTATCCTAGGTAATTGACCTGAGTCAACTCAGATGGTTTCCGAACAAGTTTGCCGATGCACCAGCCCCAGCGGAAAACACCGTTTCCGAGGAAGAGTTAACTTTCAAAATCAATGGATTGACAAAGGCAGCAAGACCTGCCGCGCAAGCGTTTTACCATATTTGTTATAGGGATAATCCTCAGGACTTTTACGGCAAAGCACAGCAGGCGCGCTACGATGCTGTCTTTGAACTCCTGCGAATATCGCATGTTTTGCCACTCCATGAAAGGTTGAAGGGGTGGCGAAAGTTAGTATGACATCTAATGCTTTGCCAAACCATGCTGTCTCCGGAAAGCCCGCTAAACAACAGCCTTCCGGTGTAGTTGCTTGATTTTTTTACCCACAACTATGCACGAAGAGCCCTAAATTGACGTCATGATCCGAGCGGCTGCCAGGTTTGCTGACAAGACGGATAGTCGGCACCGGAACAGCACGGATGTCTGAAGACCCGCCGTCCGCAAACTTCGAAACCAGCAGGTCTTCTATTTCTACACTCCTCTTATCTGCACAGCAAGTCTTACCTGCCCTCAAAATCACGTTTCCCCGTCAATTTAAGGGCAATCCCCATTCCATTAAGCAGATCTCGCTCAGAACGGCAGAACCCTAAATTTTGTGCACTTCTAATCTTGTGCCTCCCTATCCATCAACAAGGAGCGTCACAAGACATGAACAACATCAACGCACTCATAGAACGCCTCTTCGACTGGAGAAGCACAGCCTCAAGCCGTGAGTTCTTGAACATATTCCTCGCAATCTGCGGAGTTGGCCTTCTTCTTTCAATTCCCTACATCTACCTGATTGCCGAATTCATCGGCCTTGTCGTTGATTACGGTAAAGATGCCACCGGCATGATGTTCGAAAGCATGTTGACAGCCAAGATTGTATTGGGTCTTTGTCTGTGGACTTGTTTCTTCTTTTTTTACGTCCTAACAACCCTTTTCATCGTAGTGACTACCTCTGTAAGGCGTCTCAACGACATAAAAGGCGCAAAGGGGTGGGTGATATTGAATTTCTTTCCGCCAATCAATCTGCTTCTTTGGACTTACTTGGCGTTAGCTCCCCACCGCCCTTGCAAGTCCTAAAACCTTTGCCACAATTCATGGAGAAAGATCGCGCAGCCTGACGCAATTAGAAAAGCAAAATACAGTTGCTGAAGCTCATTGAATTCTTTTTTCTTCCGCGGCGTTTCATGATGCTGCAGCTTTAAGCTTTCATTTCCTTCTCGGTCTTTCTCCCCAGAAAGCTCGCGGAACAAGATGCAAATCTCATGTTTGTTAACTTTCACAGTCGAGTTAATTTTTAAGGTCTCTTCCTGCTTGGTCTTTACCTGGTTCTGCAAAACAGGAATTTCAAGTTTCAGCTTTTCAAGAATTAACTCAATCTCGCTGTGACAAAAGTTACGCAACAAAGTTTCCTGAGCTTGTACGTCCTGTCCAAACAGCCATTCAAAACGATTTTTTAAGGCGTCCGGAATACGATCCATTGCGATTTCTTTTTGAAGTTCGCCTTGAACAAACGAGAGCACTTTTTCAATCGGTGTGTCAACCCCTATGTAGACTTGCATCCGCGAAGCCGGGGAAAGAACCTGCCAGAGTTTCGTTGCGAGCCCCAACTTGTTCTTAGCGTCCATGTATTCTGGCAAAAGCGAAAACAGTCGTTTAGCCACAAGTCCGGACATCATGCGTGAACCGCTTTTCCAATGCGGTAATGTACGCCGTGCATAGTCTTCGGCCTTTGCACCGTACTGCTTACCGTATGCACGCATGAATGAATCGAGCTCTCCACTAGAAAGCCCAAAAAAATAGCGCTTGATGATGTTGTCACAGCCACCGATTTCTGCAGAAAAAGACCGCGCTTCTTCAATATGCTCCATTGCATAGTCCCAACCTCGGGATCGATCACTGTATCGACGTCGGTATCGGCTCATTAGAAGGTCCGCATCCAAATATTCTTAAGGTAGCTCCATAGAGTTTCTTTCTGCCCTATTTGGATCGTCACCGAACACTGTGGGCTTGTAAAAATGCGCGTGGCTCGATACGGCTTGCCTCCTGTATGTGAACAGGAATCTATAAAGCGCTCAAGAGATGCTTCTGTGAAATCCCGGATGCTCTGCTTGAGTTCTTTGGGTAACTCTACGGTCGCCAACAACTGGTAGAAGTATTTCTTCCGCTTGTCCGCATGCTCGGGCGCCGTGATTTGAAGCTGGATCTTTCGCATAGCCTAGCTGACGATCAGAGCAATAACAATGGCTGTCACCGCTGCAATGATGGCAATAAATGGCAACTGAGAAGGTTCACCCGTAGCCGAGCGCGAAATTTTCCCTTTTGCTGCCTTTTCTGTATTGCCCACAATCACCTCAGTGCGGCCAACTGAAGAGTTCTGAGTATGACTCGACAGTCATGGACTGCCCCTGAAGTGAAGCCTGATGCGTTTGCGTATTCATGGAAATAAGCATCGCATCGAGAGCCTCTACGTCGATTTTTACCTCCTCCCGTCTCCGCTGAAGATCCAGTTGATTCTTGGCGTGCTGAGTCTTGATTTCAGCGATTTGCTCGTCGGACAAACCAGCTAAGTCAACGGTTGTTCGGTCTTGCAGAGATAAGGTCGTCTGACGAGTAGCCAGTGCATCGTTATCAGACTCTTTGTTCTGAATCTCATGCGCCATTTTGATTCCCTCCTCTTAGGCATATCAACTTGAGTCGACAGATTTTGCGCACCGTTCACGAAAGTAAGAAACGGGGGTGTTCACGAGTTTGAGAACACCGTTCACGCGGTTAAGAAATCTCAGTCAATTCTTCTTTAAGTCGTAGAACTTCGCAAGCCGCCCTTCAATGGGCTTACCCATGCGGTCAAGAAGCCGGATGCCGCCCGGAATTGCCATCGCGTACCAGGGATCTTCGTTGTCTGCGGCTGGATAAAACGTAATCGCGCCGTTTTCCTTCATTTCCCAGTTGCCGCCGTCCGTAAAGGTGTTGGTGTAACCCTCATAGCGCATCACGCGGGTGTAGCTGCCCGCGGCACGCACGTAAAGCGACATACGGATCCCCGGGCAGTCAGCGCAGGGTAAAAGCGCCTCATAGACACCTGCCACATCGCTTGTCTTCACTTCGTTACTCAAATGACTGCAGCCGGCAACCAAAAGCGCGGCGACAGCACAGGCGCCGCCCAAAAAAGCCCGGCGCACAAAAGAAATCGGCATGGGAGTTCTCCTTGGTGGTTAAGGCGGTCAGGACCTGTCGCTCTTGTCGTTTTTCATGCGCTTTTCAAGATTAAACGCATAAAAAAGCAGAGCGCACCCGGCAAAGCCGTGAAGCATCGCCCAGTTTTCCTGACTCATCAGGTCCTGCGGCAGAAAGGGATTGAAAACAAGCACGCAGAGCGCAAAAAGCCAGGGAAGGATTGATTTGGGAAAGACCTTCCAGGCCGCGTACGTAAGGATAATGAAGCCGAAGGCAACGCCTGCGGCAAGCGGAAGATACAGGCTCTCAACACGTGCGGGCAACGACATCATGATGAGGCCGATCCCGACGATGTACATGACTTTAACGGGCATGACAGCAAATCCAGTAAGTAATGTCCGTCATTTTAATCAGGCCCGCGCCCGCCCTCTTTCGGGGGGCTTCCCTTAGGGGCGACTTAGTCAAACATAAAAATCTCATAAATTTTGAACATCCGTTCATTTTTTATAAGAAAACGCTTTATACTGCGCCCGAATCCAATTTCCGCGCGGTCCTGCCGCGCATTTTGCTGAACAAGTGAAGTTCCTTTCAAGCGAAGTCAAGGACAGCCCGATGACCGAAGGGAAGTCTGCCGCCTGGACCGTGGGCGCGGGCGTCATGTATCACTTCGACTAAGACCTGTTCCGGTTTTCCGGCCGCAGGGGGCGCTTCTTATGAGGAGCGCCCTTTTTTGTCGCCGGTATTTTCCGGCCAGGGAAGCTCATAGGACGTGCTACGCCCCCCGGCTCCCCGTTGTCTCAGCATCCCTGCTTGGCACAGAGCCTCGATTTCTCGCCAGGCTGTCGCTCTGGACGATTTCGTCCAGCCAATATATTTGCGTGTCGTAAGACCGCCTTCCATTCCTTTTCGGCCAAATTCAAACAATTTATTAATAACCTTCTTTTGCCGAAGGGAAACATCGACATCTTCGAAACGTCTCCAGTATTCAGCCTTGAACCGGGTATCCTCCATGTGGCTGCCTGACGTATCAACTGCCGATTGAACTGCTCCTATAAACCATAAAAGCCATTCGGTAATGTCTCCGTCACTTTTTTGGGTCTTCTCAAGAATCTCGTAATACTCGTTCTTCTTATCAAGAATAGTCTGCGACAAACTGTAGTAGCGCTGGGAAAAGCCGTCATCCTGAGCCAATGCCATATCGGCAATCGCCCTTGCAATGCGCCCGTTTCCATCATCAAACGGGTGAATTGTCAAAAACCTCAGATGCGCTACAGCAGCACGAACCACGCCATCCAGTTTCAAAGATTCCTCGTTGAACCACTCAAAAAAAGACACCATCTCCTGAGGTACCTTTTCCGCCGGAACTGCCTCGAAATGAACTTTTTCGCGTCCAAACCATCCTGACACTACTTCCATCGCCGACGTACGCCAAGTCCCGGGTAAGATACGGTAAAGACCGTTATTACCGTCCGGAAATAGCGCCCGGTGCCATCCGAAAAGTCTTTCTTCATCCAATGGTTCTCGTTTATGGGTGGCATCAAGCAGCATCAAAACCAAATTGTCTACATTTCGGGGTGCCGGCTTCAGACCTGCCGTATTCAACCCTAAATGTCTGGCAATTGAAGAGCGGACCTCCTCCGGTCTTAACACCACGCCTTCAATCTTTGCGGTCGACAACGCGTCTGCCTCAAGCCTTTCTCCATAAACCTCAAGATTCTCATCAAACCCTAAAAAATTGAGTGTCGCCCTGAGAGCACCCTGTGCTTTTCTCAGAGTTGCGAGTGGCTTGGCCAAGTCATCAGCAGACCATGCAAACAGCGGCCAGGCAGCTTTCTGCCAGACATAGTGAAGCATAAAACTCCTTAATTCGCTTCAAAATATGAAGCGATTATAACCGACAATCGCTTCATATCCCGAAAAGATAAAAAAGCGCACCAATCAGACGATCAGTGCGCAAAAAGGAGCTGCGGCAGGCTGACTGCCTGCCGGTCCTCACTACCTGAGGAAACTTTCACACAAAAGCATCAGATATCAAAAAGTTTCTCCAATGCATCGCGGTCTCGGGCGAGTTCCGGATGTTCCGAAAGCACGATCATGAGCTTAAGACGAGCCTTGGCGGCAGAGAGCTCTCCGCCCATCGCAAGTCCGGCCCGACGCGTGTCCGTGACACTGCCCGGATAACCGTAGACGTCAAGTACGCGGCCGCCCGGCGTACGTGTCGTCAGCACAACGGCAACGCCCTTTTTGACGGCATCTTCAATGCCGGGCACCATGGGCGGCGGGACATTTCCGCGTCCGAAGCCTTCAATCACGATACCCTTGACACCCTGACTCACGGCAAAGTCGATGTAGTCGCGGGTCGAACCCGTCATGCACTTAATAAGGTCCACGCGGGCCGTAAGTGCCTTCGGGGCAAAGCGCTTTACTCCCAGAGGCTTTCTGCGCATCACGATCTTGTCGAGATCCACATAACCCACGGGGCCCCACCAGGGCGACTGGAAGGTTGCGGGATTGGCCGAATGCGTTTTCATTACTTCGCCCGGTGCATGCAGTGTTTCGTTCAGACACACCAGCACACCCATGCCGACGGCTTCCTGACTGGCAGCCGTCTTGACGGAGCAGTAAATATTCATGGGACCGTCAGGGCTCGTGTCGCCTGCGCCGCGCATGGCTGCCGTGCAGACAACGGGCTTGGGGCTTGTGTGCAGCAGATCCAGGAAAAAGCTTGTTTCTTCAAGCGTATCCGTACCGTGCGTCACAATCACGCCCGCCACATCGTCGCGTGCGAGTTCCTTTTCAATCCGCACATGCAGATCCCACATGTTCTGCGGCGTCATCCCGGGCGAAGCGATATTGGAAAACTGAATAAATTCCAAAGGTGCTACCTCGCCCAACCCGGGCACTGCCGCCGCGAGATCTTCGCCGGTACAGGCCGGAACCAAGCCGTGACTTGCGGCATCGTACTTCATGGCAATGGTGCCGCCCGTTGCTACCACTACAACTTTTTTATCGATCATGTGTGCTCTCCGAAAAAGAAGCAATAAAAAGATTTCAGCGGACCGTCAGTCCGTGTTCCGTTGCCCGTGCATGCGCCGCTCTGACCTCTGCGCGTGCCTCAGCTTCCCTTTCAGCCAAAAGGGGCAGTGCACCCAAAATCACGTCAGCAAAATGATTGACGTCTTCAAGCGTCAAAGCCGGATACACCACCCTCTGCAACTCTTCATTTGAAATAAAAAGCGACAGACAGCCCGTTGTACCGGGAATTGCACCGACGCCGCCCATCACCTCATGAATATCATCGCTCATAAAGGTGACGCCGCCGAGGTCTTCACTGGCAAAGCGGTTGATTTCAGCGGCAATTCTTACCTTTTCTTCTGACGTCACGGCCTGCGCAAATTCTTGTCCAAGTGCGCTGATGCGCTCACCCATCTGACGCGTGAGATCGCGCATCGCACCCTTTTTACGCCCGAGCAGTTCCCTCGGGTAAACAATGGGCAGCCCCAGATTCTGAGCCGACTTTAAAAGGCATTCACTCACCGTCACATTGTCGTCGCCGCTGTAGGCCCGCGTTACAAAGGTCGGTTCCTTAATGACGGAAGACACCGGTCCGGCACAGACCTTGCCTTCAACAAGAATCGTGGGCATCGCGTCAAGCCCGAGCCGCGCCATCATGGCGTTTTTCCCGGCAAGATTTACGTTGCCTTCAATATCTTCGTTGGGCCCGAGGCCGCCCGCTGCGGCGTTTACAACGGCCATCAGGGAGACATCCATCCCGTCAACATTGATCACGGTACCCAAAAGCCGTCCGATATTACCGGGCACTTCTTCGGTACCGAAGAGAAACTGCCCTGCCTCCGGAAGCTTTTCAAAACTGGCGACGGCAGCATTGGCGACAGCCGTCTGAAAGGCAACCGGCACTTCCATTGCGCCCTGCCCGAGGATACGGCCGAAAACCTTCATGGCCGTTGCCTGCGTGGTGATCGCCGAAAGCCCCAGGGCCCGCTGCGCGAGTTCTGCTTCAAAGGACGTCACACCCCGCCTGGCTGCGGCAAAGGCCGAGCCTCCTGCGGCTGTATGGACGGTAAAGCCCCCTTCTCTCCCGATTTTTACGTCAACACGTGAAATCGTGAGATCAATTCCGGTCGCGCGCTGCAGAATCATCAATACGGACGCCAAACCGCCTGAATCATCCTGAATAAAGCCGCAATGGCTGTTGGCGTGTCCGCAGCCCGCGTGCCCCACAATTCCGAACCGTCCCTTGCCTGCCTTACTGAGCGTCACCGTCATCACGCATCTTCCTGTGTGTTGTTCAATCCTTCAAAACGGACTGAAGCCCAATCCGCTTTGAAGGCGGTACCCGGAAGGGAAAACCGGATACCGTCACACTGAATGTACTACCTCGTTCTCATCAGAAGATCGTCAGAGCGCAGGTAATAAGGAAAGCCGCCAGGCACCCCGACAGAATCGAGGGGCGCTGGAAGGCATTGGCGGTTTTGAGGTCGCTTCCCGGAACAACCGGAATAACGGTTGCCAGAGCTGCCACAGGGCCGCCGGTGAGGAAGTACTGAATGAGCGACGCGCCGGAAGCAGCGGCAAAGCAGGCTGCAAACGGATCAGCACCGGTCTGCAGAACCACCTGCAGCATCGGAACGAGCACCGACACGGAGGCCGCGTAGGACTGGGTGAGGAAACCCGTAAGAAACGCCACACCGAAGAGAATAAGCACAGGCGAAACCGAGAGAATCGGACCCACGGCGTCACTCATGGTCTGCACGAGACCGATCTGCTTAATGACGGTGGACATAAAGAGAAAGCCGATCGTTGCCACAATGGGCGTTGCAATGAGGGACACCCCCTTCATCATGGCCGCTTCACCTTCGCGGGCGGGCATGCGGGCAAGAAGCATACAGACGATGGCGGCGGCAAGGCCCACGAGGAAAACCGGGAAGCCGAGCACGAACCCGACGAGCAGGATGATAAAGGGCAGGAATGCCTTACCGGAAGTCGTCGCATACGAGCGGCTTTCGATCTGAGCCATGATCTTGGCGCGTTCTTCAGGCGTGATCTTCACACCGCGGCGGCGCATATCGGCGTTGCAGCGGATGGCAGAAACCAGAAAAATCACCAGACAGGCAATAAGGCCGAGGACATTAAAAAGCCCGAAGCTGATGCCGGCCGTGGCAATGAGGGCCACCTGCGTGGGATGGGTGAAACCGGCGAGGTTGCCGATGTGACCGGCGTGTGCGCTGATACCGGCGCACTTATTGGGATCCACACCGAGACGCACCGCTGCCGGGCCGGTAATCACGGCCGTGATCACAGGCTGCGTAAAACCGGTCAGAGCACCGATCACGCCGGCGGCAATACCGCCCGCGGTACACACGCCGGTGCCGCCGCCGAGTTTATTGCCCACACGGACGATATCGCGGATGATGACGTCCATAAAGCCCGTGGCCTGCATGATGCCGATGAAAAGCAGAATACCCGTCATATCGGCAATCACAGGGTTCAGGCCCGAAATCACCATCTTGGCGATGGTCATGTCGGCCGAGCCCGCAATCGGAAAGCCCGCCACAAGCGCGGCAATCGTTGCGCCCGTAATGGCGGTAATGTAAATCGGAGTTTTGCCCGTAATCATCAGTAGCAAAGTCGCCACCATGATGATTTGGGCTATAGCGGATGCTGTCATTTTGTGTTTCTCCCGTGGTACGGGAAACCGGTGTCGGCCGGCTTCCGGATACGGATTTCATGAATGTTTTATGAAGTACTCCCACCCTTCGGAATGCTTCATTTTCATTATGAAATCTGAAACTTGCCGTTTCGTAAACGAAAGAAACAAAAAGATTACAGAAAAATTACAACGTGCTATGCAAGGGGATCGGCCGCAAGATCCCTGAGGATATAACCCACACCGGAATAGGCTGAAATCACGCCGCCTTCAAGCCCCGCCTCTTCGAGTTTGCGGCGGATGCGGGTAAAGGCCACCCGCAGATACTGCAACTCACCCACAGCGCTTGCCCCCCAGACGGCGTGCAGCAGATGCTCGTGCGTCATGACGGTGCCGGGCTCCTTCATCAAGGCCGCCATCAGGCGAAACTCGGTGTCTGCCAAATGAATCTCCGTGGCGCCGACCCAGACGCGCCGCGATGCGGTGTTAAGTTTCAGCGGCCCGTTCACAAGGTCCCCTTCGGTCTGCACAGGGGCTTTTCCCTGTGTGCGTCTGAGTACCGCCCGAATCCTCGCCACCAGTTCTTCGATGGAAAAGGGCTTTGTGACGTAGTCATCAGCCCCGGCGTTAAAGCCTTCCATTTTGTAGGCACGCTCGCCGTACACCGACAAAAAGATGATCGGAACGTCGGAAAACCGGCGGATTTTCTGCGCACACTCGAGCCCGTCCATTCCCGGCATCATGATGTCCATGAGGATGAGATCAGGCCTGATGGCTTCTTTGGCCGAGAGAATCTCAAGCGCCTTAAAGCCGTCGGCCGCAGGCACCGTATCAAACCCGAAATCTTCGAGATTGCGGGCAACAAGACGCCGGATTATCGTCTCATCGTCCACAATCATGATGGTCGGTTGTTCCTTCACTTCGCTTCCCCCAAAATACATTGGTTTCTCATACCGGGATGGAAACCGTAAAGGTTGTTGAAACACCGGGGGTACTGCGCACGCTCACCGTTCCGTTATGTGCTTCAACAATGCCTTTGACAATCGTAAGGCCAAGCCCTGCTCCTCCAGCCGCACGCCGTTTGGTCATGTCTCCCTGATAAAAGGGCTCAAAAATGTGTGTGAGCCGGTCTGAATCCATGCCGCATCCGAAATCCGTCACGTCCACACAGACTCTGCCGTCTTTGCTGAGGTGCACCGAAACCTTACAGCGCGCAGTTTCTTCTCCGGGCTTTTTGTAGCGCGCGGCATTGACAAACAGGTTAATCAGAATCTGCGTAAAGCGCGCAGGATCCACGCAGACCGCCTCGGCATCGGCTTCGATAACCCGTTCGACAACTATCGGATAGCGCGCACGGGTAAGACGTGCCGCACGGTCAATGAGGCTTGCGATCTGTACAACCTTTTTATCAAGCCGCATGACGCCCCCTTCAATACGGGAAACGTCAAGGAGGTCATCAATGAGCTGGCCGAGCCTCAAAGTCTCGTCCACAAGCTCCGCCGCATCAGACTCGCGCTCCTTTCTGTCCCCGTCCACGCCGTGGGCGATATTGGAAGCCAGAAGCCTTAACGCCGTAACCGGGGTTTTCAGTTCATGGGCCACAACGGAAACGAGATTTTCCTTCATGGCATCAAGCCCCGCTTCCCGGGAAATATCGCGGATAAGCCAACCGCTTCGCTCACCGGGAAAGCCCGGCAGGTCACTCACGACAAACCCCGTCACATCCAGTGTCTGCGTCACACCCTGCGCGGTGCGCCGCACAAGGCGGACATGGCTGAAGCTGCTGCCTTCCGGCATCTCGGTTCCGTAGCGCTTCTCGGTGAGTTCTCTACCACTGATGCCGACCAAACCTGCTCCGTCGTTTAAGAGCCGGCAGGCATATTCGTTGGCGTAAATGATGCGGCCGCTTTTTCCGCGGATCACCACCCCGTCGGTCATCGATTCAAAGACTGCGGCAAGCGTGGCATGCTCCTTGACAAGCTGCCGCACCAGAGTGTCGTTGGCGAGAACAATCGCCAGGGAGTTTGCTAGGCGCCTTAACGAATCCACCCGATCAGTGGTCAGAAGCGGTTCCGTACGCACCGTGAGCCACCCGTAGGTGACGCCTGAGAGCTCAACGGCCATCAGCACTTTTTTACCGGCGGGCGGCTGTCCGGTTTCTGTTGCCGCCGTGAAGGTGAGATCAGGCAGCCCCAGAAGCAGTCCGAACTGATCCACGCTTGCCGCCACATGCGACTTAAGCCCGATACCGCGCTTGGTGTCGGCATCCTGCAGCGGCAGCAAAAGCCGCTGCAGCGCCCTCAGTTCCGAATTGCGTCCCAAAAGCCGCACCGTGCGCTCGTTCACCATATCCTCGAGGCTCGCGTTAAGCCGCTCCAGTTTTTTGCGGCCTTCGCTTACCGCACCGACCATTTGCTCAAAGGTCTGCCCCAATTCCGTGAGTTCTGAAACGCCGTCTTTTTCCAGTTGCTTTTGAATCGTATGAAAGCGCCCCGTCCGCCCAAACTGCTCCACCGCGCGCATGAGCGTGTTGACGGAGCGCGAAAGCGGCCTGTGCATGAGTGAGCCCACAATAAAGGTGAGGGCCACCGCCAGAAGCAGGAAAAACCCGGAGGTTTCAAGCGAAGCGAGCATGATGCGGTCTCTGACTTTCAGAGGCTCACTTAGAGCGACCGTCCAGCCCATGGTGCGCACCGATGCATAGGCCTTAATCTGTGCCACATCCCGTGTGCCTGCGGTACGGGTCAGGTATCCCGAAGGATCCTCTTTCAGTTTCGCGCGCGACTCGGCAATGCCTATGAGAGCCTGGTTACCATTGTCAGACGAAGCATCATTGAAACCGGCAACTGTCAGATCCTGTGCATCAACAACCACTCCGTCAAAGGCATGCTCACCGATCGCCACCCGCAACGTCTCTTCCACAAACTCCGTCGTGTAAAGTCCGAGTGACAACCTCCCCTTGCCTGATGTTTCTCCCTTCTGACGGACGCAGACAGCCACAAACGAGGGCAAACCCTCGATACGCAGAACTTCCGCGGCCCCTTGCGAAACAACACCTTCCGCGAGTTTTGTCAGCTCCTTTTTCAGCAAGGCTGACTGACTGTCAGACAACCGAGAGGAAAAAGCAATCAGTGCATCGTTGGAATCAAAAATGGCGGCTGCCGCCAGAGTACTGCGGCTGCTGTTGCGCACAAAGCGGTCAAGCTCAGCCTGCACGGCACGGGCGTTATCTCGGTCAAATCCGTGAACATCCGCGAGCACCTGCAGCACACGTCTGCCGGCCTCCACGTTGAGCCGGATGTTCTCCGCAATGTTTCTTGCCATGGCAAGCTGCGCGTCGTCAGCCGACTCCATGGCCCGCTGAATCTGCTGAGACTGAAAAAGCCCGAGCATGAAAATCGGAATGAGCGCCGTGCAGCAGAGCATCTTGATGATGTTGTTGCGGAAAGAATGCGGCTCAACGACCTCTTCCACGGGCGGGGCCGGGAGGTTGGCGAGATTGTCATACTTGACGGAACTCAGATAGTCGCGCTGCGGTGTCATGGAAATAACCGAAAACGGTCACAGGGAATGCCGCTCATTGTATCGGCACACAACTTTAAAGCGCTCCGCGATATCCTTCAGCAACAACACCTCCGGCAATCACCGTCATCTTCTGACGCCAAACTTCTAAAAAGAAACCCTTATTTCTCTTCCCTGAAATCAAACTGAAGACGGGCGGGATCGTCTCAAGAAGACCGCCCTGAAAGTGTGTTTATTCACGAAAAGCCCTTGCCTACACTCTTTTTTCAGAAACGGGCTGCAGGCCCCTCCTCACCCAACAACTGAAAAAGGACAGACATGACGAAAGCACTTTCCCGCCGCAGTTTCCTGCGCACAAGTCTTGCCGGCAGCGCCGCTGTGGCTGCGAGCCCCATGAGTTTTGCCGCGGGCGGCATCTATACACCCGGCACCTATTCAGCCAAGGCCAACGGCATCGGCGAAGTCATCGTCACGATGACCTTTGACTCAAACAAAATCACCGACGTCGTTTTAAACGTTGCCAATGAAACGCCCTCGATCGGTCAGGCGGCCGCAGGCGCCATCAAAAAGCTCCTTCTCACGCGCCAGAGCGCGCAGTTTGATGCCGTCTCGGGCGCAAGCATCACCTCGGCCGCGGTAAGTAAAGCCGCCGCCAAGTGTATTGCCCAGGCCAAAGGCGAAATCCCGGTTGAAGTCATTCAGACGGAAGCGAAAAAAGACGACGGCGACTGGCTCGGCAAAGAACCCGAAATCGCCGAAAACCAGATCAAGGCCACCCACACGGCCGACATCATTGTCGTGGGCTGCGGCACGGGCGGCATGTTTGCCGTGTGCGCCGCTGCTGAAGAAGGCGCCAAGGTAATCGGCATTGACCGCTTTGTCACCGGGACCGGCATCCGTGATGACCTCGGTGCCGTCAACTCGCGCTATCAAAAGAAATGGGGCACAAAGATTGACAAATGGGATTACGTGACGATGGCGACGCAGTACGCCGCAGGTCACATCAACCAAGACCTCGTCAAACTCTTCTGCGACAACTCCGGTGCCGTCATTGACTGGTACGGCGACCGTTTGGCCGAGCGCGGTGTGGAACTCTGGCATGAGTCCGGCGACAAGGTCGACGAATCGCGCTACCACCACTTTCCCACGGGGCACTCGCCGCGGTGGCGCACTTCTGACGACGGCACCGGTAAGCCCTTAGACGGCAACCGGATTCTCCATGACTACGCCGTCAAAAAGGGCGCGCGCTTTGACTACAACACCCGCATGGTCAAACTCATTAAGGACAAGGGCCGCGTCACAGGCTGCATCTGCGTCAACGCCGACGGCGATTACGTCCGATACCTCGCCAAAAAAGGCGTGGTGGTTGCGACCGGCGGCTACGCGCAGAATTACCCGATGATGCAGGCACTGCAGCCCTGGAATCTCAGAATCGTCGGCCGCACCCGCGCGATGCCGGGCGCGCACGGCGACGGTATCAAGGCCTGCCTCTGGGCGGGCGCCAAGATGGACGAAACCCACTCCATGATGATGTTTGACCGCACGGCGCTGCGGCGCGAGCAGACCCCGGGACCCGAGGTCTGCAAGTCCGGCGACAGCGGCTTTTTCTGGATGGGCTCCCAGCCCTGGCTTAAGGTGAACGGCGACGGCAGACGCTTCATTAACGAGTCCGGCACCTACGAAAACATCCTGCACGCCGACGAGTACCAAAAGGGCCACGTGCACTACGTGATCTTTGACAGCAACTGGACCAAGTGCGTGGCGCAATTCAAGATGCACGGCTGCTCACGGCTCGTCCCCTTTGAAAACGGCGCTGATCCCAACATCCCGTATCAGACGATCCGCGACAAGATGCTGCCGGATCTGATTGCCAAAAAGTTCGTGATCAAGGCCGATACGCTTGAAGAACTCGCCCGCGGGCTGGGATTACCGGAAAAAACGTTCAAGGAAACGGTCGCGCGCTACAACAAACTCGTCGCGGCGGGTGAGGACACCGACTACGGCAAGGAGAAATTCCGGCTGTCTCCGGTGAACCAGGGCCCCTATTACGGCGCCAAAACCACCGGTCAGATTCTCTGCACGATGGACGGCATTCAGATCGACACGCACATGAACGCCATTGACACGGAAGGCAATCCCATTGCGGGCCTGTACGTGGTCGGTAACGACAGCGGCAGCTACTTTGCCAACGAATACCCGAACCTTTCAACGGGTATGGCCTGCGGCCGCACCGTGACCTGCGGGCGTCTTGTCGGACAGTATCTCGCCAAGCTCTGACGCCGGCGGACAAACGCCGCCTGAATCACTTCAGACGGCGTCCCCAAACAATCCTTCTCCTCTCTTTTCGGTCTGCCGGTGTTTACGCACGGCAGACCGCTTTTTTCCCACGGCACCCGAGGCGCACCTCTTACCGCGTCGCGCATCGACTGCGGCAGTTCCCGTCCCGAAGACCCCATGCCCGCGGAAGGCATTGCACCCATACCGGTCATACCGCCCATGCCAGGCATCTGATCGCGGCTTCGGTCATCGTCATGGACTCGACCGTATCGTAGTTGCGCTTCTGGGGATTCAGTTTGGCAATCACCGTCACGCCATCCCTGGCAAGCACTTCGACGTCAGCATCAGCGGCCGTGTAGTTGGGGCCTCTCACCTCCTTCCAGTTCACATAGAGGATCACGACGTCCCCGAAGGCCGTCGTGTCGCCGGTGCGCATCGCGAGCGTTTTTTCAACGGAGGCCGTGGAAACCGCGACCGCAGCAAAGACTGTTACCACAGCGCCCAGGTGAATGAGTGTGACGCCCGCCGTACGCAACCCGAAGTGCCCGGCTTTTGCGGCAGCAACCGCCGACACAATGACGCCTGCCGCCGCCCAAACCGCAAGAAACACGCCTAACCTGAATTTTGCACCAGTCTGATTTTTCAGAAAGGCAGGCTAATTCGAGGCAAAAAATCGAGAAAAATCTGTCCGCTCCCTTAATTTTCTTCATGCAGGGTTTTGCGCAGAGCCCCTTATGAAACCGTTGTCTTGCCTGGTAGTGTTGGCAGGCACCGATGCCGATCACGGCACTGGGTACCCCATCAACCCAGGGAACTGTTTTCTTACTGACAAGATGCGCGTATTTCTGATCGGGAGCCGGTTTTTCAACAGGGCACCAGAACTTACAGTCAAAGGTGTCGAAGTACTGTTGTTCAGCAACCTTGGCGTTGTAGGCCATCATCTGCCCGGCCGACCAGGTGTAATACGCATCCTTGGAGGCGTTATCAGCAAATTTGGCAGAAAACGAACGGCCTGTCTGCATGGTCAACAACAATCAAAACTACTCAGACGCAGAACATTACAGGAAAGCCCGCATTTCTCCCCGCCTTGACGGGGAATCCTGCGGGCATTTCTTTGACGCGGCACTGACGGAGCCGCTCAGACAGAAAGCGGCTCCTCTCAGGACTTACGCCCAGGCTTTGACCGCTGCCGCGGCGCGTCCGGCTTCGCGGCCGTTCACAAGGCAATCGAGCACGGCGCAGGCGCCGATTCTCACCGCACCGTGAATGCCGCCCACAAATTCCCCGGCCGCAAAAAGCCCGGGGATGGGCTTGTCGTTCGTCACATCAAGCACAGCCGTATGAATGTCGGTTGCAACGCCGCCCATGCAGTGGTGCACCTTGGGACTCATGCGGGAGACGTAATAGGGCCCCTCTCCGATCGGTTTGGCGGCCTTATCAAAGGGGCGGCCGAAGTCGGTATCCTGCTTTTTCGCGAGCAGCGCGTTATAACGGGCAATCGTAGCCCTGAGTTCCCGCTCATTCATTTTGTAGGCGCGGGCCAAAGCGCGGGCATCGGCAAACTTTTCCACGGTTCCTGCGGCGAGCATCTTTGCAAAAAGTCCGGGCCGGAGGACTTCCAGGTGCCGCACACCGTCGTCATCGGCAAAAGCCAAAGCTTCGCCTCCGGCATTGATGACGTTCAGAATCGCATCGGTGCAGAGCTTGCGGTCACCGAATTCGTTCACAAAACGCTTACCTGTGAGGCTTGAAACCCAAAAGCCGAAAAGCGTTGCGGAAATCGAGGCAAAGTGCGTGGCAATGCCCATCCCCTGCTCCTTGGGAGAACACGAGGGCAGACACTGAATCCAATCAGCCTGAATCACACGGGCGCCGATGCGGCTTACTTCACGCCAGGCTTCTGCGGTCGCACCGGGCTGGTGTGTGGTGAGAAACTTTTCCCCGAGCTTGGGATCAAGGAGCTTGCGGTATGTGACGTCCGCACCGAACCCGCCGCAGGCAAGAATCACGGCTTTGCGAGCGCCGATGCGCTTCACCCTGCCGCTTTTGGCGTCCCCGAACTCATAGTCCTCACGGACCTCAATGCCCGTGACGCGGCCGGTGTCAGACCGAAGGATTTTTTCCATGAAAACACCCGTGCGGATTTCGGTGCCGAGCTTTTCGAGTTTGGCAACAGCCGGAACGATGATCCCCTGGCCGGTCCCCTGCTTGGTGATCATGCAGCGCGAGGCCGAGTGGCCGCCCTTGCCGGTCAAGTGTTCGTTCCATTCAACGCCGATGTAGCGCCGCGTCCACTCAAAGGTGTCCGAAGCCTTTTCGCAGACAAAACGGATGTGGTCGGGATCACCTAAGCCCAGCCCGATGCGGGTCATATCGGCCATGAGTTGTGCGGGCGAATCTTTGATGCCTTGAGCTTTCTGTACGCTTGAACCCGGCACGGCCATCATGCCGCCAGAAAGCGAGGAATTGCCGCCCACAAAGGCCATCTTGTCGATGACAAGGACATCGGCGCCGGCCTCACGGGCCGCAAGTGCTGCGGCAAGCCCGGCAAACCCGGAACCCACGACAACGACGTCGTGCATTTCGTCAAACTTGGGTTTACCGGCAGCGTTTGCTGCGGGGACGGCCGCAACAGCTGCCGTCAGGGCAGCTCCCTGAATCAGACGGCGGCGGGAGAGTTCTGTCATGGTTGACTCCTTCTGTATTGTCTTTGCGTGTCCACGCGGGGTGCGGACGATGTAGCCCGGGTTTTACGCGCTTTCACGGTAAATGTCACCTGAAATCTTTGCCGTAAAGCTCACTTGACACAAGTGCGCCATGGTCGGCACGATGATGGAAAACGTACCCACAGGAGAAAAGACCCTGCAGTATCAATGCAAAGTTACGGTCCTCGAGACGAAGTGTTTTCCGGACCTGCAGAAGAAGTTTCTCGCCGATTCCGAAAGCGGCCCCTGTCCCTGCTTTAAAGCCGGACAGGAGTTTCTGTTTGAGCGCACGCCGGAAAACGACGGCTTCTATCATCTCGGTCAGGCTACGCGCGTGGGCGGCGGCAACTGGCCGTGCGCGGAAGCCTGGTACGCGGTGAGCCGCTACATCTACGCGGCGCTTCAGGGTGGGACCATCATGCGCAAGTGGACCAACGACGACCGCATGATGATCGCCTGCTGCAACGACAGCACGCGTCCGGTGATTTTCAAAATTGAGCGCATTGATATTCCGGAAACGGAAGAAGAGCGTGAGTGGCTCGCAAAGCAAAACTGCCGCAACACAAAAGACAACGCCTACACGGGCTGATGCTCCGATGCACCCCGGGAAACAAAGCGTTCCGTCTCCTCGCACCAAATGAGAGGAAAGACCGGATCGCCTTTCTCCTCCGGCCGCTGCGCAATCCGGCGTTCAAGGGCAGATAAAGCTGTCTCAACGTCTTCCTCCAAGACCGCCCAGGCAAAAAGAAACACGGCAGGGCGCTTTTGGAAAGCAAGTCTCAGTTCCATGGGATCCGTGTCCGTTGAAACCTCAACGGCAAAACCGTGATCGGCAAGCAGGACCGCGAGATACCGCAGACAGTAAAAAGCGTCAGTCACCGAAAAACCTCTGCCGGGAAATTCCGTTCATGAGCATTGAAAAGTAGTCGGCGGCAGCCAGGGGATCGGACGGTACGTCTTCAGCCCGAGCCCAGCCCGCAAACATGGTCCGGCCGAGCAGACGGTGGGCGCGGCTTGCCAGCATCGCCCGGCGCCCTTCGGCGTTGGGCCATCTGAGCGTCACCATGCGCTCCCGGTCCACGCTTTTAATTGTGTAAAACCCGGCCTGCGCCATCAGAAGTTCGATGCGGAAGTCGCGGTCTGTCTCGTGCTCGGTGAGTTCCTTTTTCGTGAGCCTTATGGTGTCCGTGAGCGTCAGGATATTGCGCTCAAGCCAGGCATCCCGACATTTCAGAACGACCGTGCGCTGCCGCCCGTAGCACTGCCAGTCAACCTCTACCCGTTCGTGGGGATCACGAAGATAGGAGTTAACCATCCAGGGACACAGCACCGGCGGCTTTTCCTCAAAAGAAAAGCGCCAGCCTCCGTACCAGGCTTCAAGGCGATCCATGACGTCTACCGGCGTTAAGCCTGTCGTTTGCTCCGCCCGTTGAACCCACGGCAAAAAAGTGGTTTCAAGATCTTTGCGCGTAAAGCCGACGATGTCACTTGTGTCCGCGTCAAACGTGATGTCGGTAAGCCACCGGAACACCCAGTCAAAACCCGTCGTAATGTACCGGGTGGTTCCGGTCATCAGCAAAAACCGCAGGCGGTCTTCGTTCTCTCGGAGGCATTCGAAAAACGCCGTGTATTCCGACGCTATTTCGCTTCGAAACCCATGGCTGTCAGCCGTGTCAATAAACGGGAACGCGAAATCATCGATAAGAAGCACGATGCTTTGGGGCGCCTGTCTTTTAAGCCACCGCCCGAAGGCATACCAAAAGAAGCGGCTGCCGACGTCATCCTACCGGTTAAAACCGTACGGCTCAAAGGTCCGAAGGATGTAGGACTGCAGTCTTTTCCGGAAGTCTTCGTCTGATGAGAAATGAGCACACAGACTCATATGCTGGATTTCCACGACTTCGCAGGGCTTCTCGTGCCAGAGGCCTTCGCCGGCAAGCCCTTCAAACACCGCGGCACCCTCCTTAAAAAGCGCCTTCAGTGTGGTCAAAAGAAACGTGCGCCCGAACATTCTCGGGCGGCCGAGATAAAAGAGTCCAGGTTTACGGGCAGCAAGCTCCGCAATTTGCACGGAGCAGTCGCAGTAGAGTTCACCGACCTTACGCAGGGTCGGAAAATCGGAAAACGTGGGAAGTAGCGGAAGATCAGTGTGATTAAACGGCATGCTTTTGAACCTTGATTATTTGTTCAGGAAACAAACAGGCTAAACGGCCGTTTACCGCCATGCATGCTTGAGCATTAGAAAAAGCTGAACCGTTCTTCAAATAAAGCACGGTCTGTTTGTAAGGTTAGTTCCTTATTAACTTCTATTAAGCCTTTCGCACTATGTCTCCGTTTTTTCTCAGGGTTATCCCACCCTAATCCCTTTGCATGTGTACATTTTGTTGTCTCCTCATGTTCTGCTGTTAATAATGAGGGGCCTGATGAAAAAGGGCCCGCTGGCTTTTTCAGGAAAGGCTTTTGTGCTTATCCTGCACCGGCGGATAGCAAAGAATTCATATTTTGGAGATCTCCTCAAATGAAAAAGACTCTTGCTGCAGCTGCAGTTATCGGCGCCTTCGCCGGTTCCGCTCTCGCTGCCGATGTCACGCTTTACGGCGTTGTTGACCTTGGTCTGCAGTACACCCACTCCGATCCGGACACGGCTGCCGGCGCTACCGACAAGCTGCAGATGGCTTCCGGTTCTGAAGCAGGTCCCCGTTTCGGCCTGAAGGGTGTTGAACAGCTCGGTAACGGCGTGGAAGTCGGTTTCGTTCTCGAAAACGGCTTCAGCGCTGATACCGGTGCTCTCGGCAACAACAACCGCCTCTTCGGCCGTCAGTCCACGCTCTTTGTTCGCGGTTCCTTCGGTGAAATTGCTTTCGGCCGCATGGGCCAGCTCACGAGCGGCAACGGCTCCTACGGTCTCACCGGTAACCTCTCTCCGTTCGGCACCAGCTGGGGTGGTTCTGTTGAAGGCTCCACCTACATGGTCGGCTACAACCGCATGGACAACACCGTTGTCTATAAGACCCCGACTTTCGGCGGCTTCACCGTTTATGCTCAGTACTCCTCTGACATGAACACCCTTGTCCAGGACACGACCGAAAACAAGGGCAACTCCAACCGCTACTACGCCTTGGGCGCCACATTCAATGCTGGTGCTCTCAATCTCGTCGGCACTGTTGATTCCTACAACTGGGATTCCAGCAATGGCAAGATGGAACAGCTCGATGACGGTCTGACCGTCACCCTCGGCGGTTCCTATGACTTCGGTGTTGCCAAGGCCTACCTCGGTGCTCAGTACTTTGACAACATGTTCGCCGGCACCGGCGACGCTGCTAAAAAGACCCTTGACGGCTACGGCTTTGCCTCTGCCTGGAGCGCTCTCCAGCAGGCCAAGGGCTTTGGCGCAATGGCCGGTGTGGGTGCACCGGTTGCCGGCGGTACCGCCATGTTCGCTGTCGGCTACGCCAAAGCTGAAGAAGCAACCGACAATGCTGCAACCAAAGACTACGAAGTTACCCGTTTGGGCGTTTCTGCCGGCTATAACTACGCTCTGAGCAAGCGCACCGACGTCTACGCCGTTGCTGCCTACTACCAGGACGATCAGGACACCGGTAAGACCTCCACGAAGCCGACGACCACCAATGTCTTCGTCGGTATGCGTCACACGTTCTGATTTAAGTCGAAATTAGCGACTTGAGTTGAACCAGAACTCCCCTTGAGGCTTTACGCTGTCAAGGGGAGTTTTTTTATAGCTGAAAACCGCGCCACAACTGGATTTTCAAGCGACTGTGCAATTTGTGTCTCAGGGTTAATACTGTAGGCGTTTTAACAAATCTGCGAATATTTGTAGGCAGTAATGATTAAACACATAATGGTGATGCCTAGAAAGGCCCGCTGGCGGCCGCTTTTACTGCAAGAGTTTGAAGCGGCATGACTACACCGGCGGCTAGCTAAGAATTTTGGAGATCTCCTAAAATGAAAAAGACACTTGCTGCAGTTGCTGTTCTCGGCGCTTTTGCCGGTTCCGCTGTCGCTGCTGACGTGACCCTTTACGGTTTGGTCGATTATTCGTTGAACTATCAGCACCTTGACAGTGACGTTCCTACTCAGGATGCTACCGATTCAACACAGCTTAGAAGCGGTGCGAACAGCGGCTCCCGCTTCGGCCTGAAGGGTACGGAAGACCTCGGTAACGGCGTTAAGGTTGGCTTCGTCCTTGAAAACGGTTTCGCCGCCGATACCGGTGCTCTCGGCGACAAGAATAATCGTCTGTTCGACCGTGAATCCCAGCTCTTTGTTGAAGGCTCCTTTGGTCGCGTTGCATTCGGTCGTTTCGGCCAGCTCGCCAGCTCCCTTGGCTCCTACGGTCTGCTCGGTGTGACAGGCCCCTTCTCTACTGGTTGGGCTGATGCCACCGGCGGCCTTAAGTTTGTCTCTGCCAACGGTTTTGGCAAATATGACAATGCCGTCACTTATGTGACTCCGTCGTTTGGTGGTCTGACGGTTTATGCCCAGTACACTACGAAGAAAGACGACAAGGCTGCCGGTGTTGAAAACGAATCCAGCGCCGACCGTGCCTACGGCATTGGTGCCAAGTTCGTTGGCGCCGGCCTCACCCTCGTCGGCGTCGTTGACAGCACCAACTACGCCACTTGGCCGTCCACTCCTGCCAACCAGGCTATGGACGATGGTCTGACGGTTACCATCGGCGGTAACTACGACTTCCAGGTTGCTAAGGTCTACTTCGGCGGCCAGTATTTCAAGAACGCCAAAAAGGTTGGTGCGATGTATGCCGGTGTTGGTAAGTTCGAAGACGGCTATGACGCTACCGCCTACAACGGTGCTGATGGCTTCGGTCTCGGCCTCGGTGTCGGTGTTCCCGCCTTCGGTGGTACGGCTGCCGCCTACCTCGGCTACATGGACGCTGACTCCGTTGACAATGATGTCAACGGCAACGATGCCAGCGTTAAGCGTTACACAGCTACTGTTGGCTACAGCTACAGCTTCAGCAAGCGTACCAGCATGTATACCTCCCTCGGCTATACCAAGGATAAAGTGGAACGCAAGACCCTGCAGGATGTTGAACCCTCTTCTGTTGAATTCCTGCTCGGCATGATCCACAAGTTCTAATCCGACTTGCGTGATTGCTGATAAGCCCTGCCCCTCGTGACAGGGCTTAAAAAGAAAAGCTCCCCAGCCGCAAGGTTCGGGAGCTTTTTCGTTGCCCGTCAGTTTCAGAGTCCGATGCTTCCCACGCCCTCTTCATCCACGGAGATCTCCGTACCATAGGATTTGGAGAGCTCAGCCAAATAAAGCATCGGTTCCCTCGCCCTGGTTAACCGCGGCAGCCCCCGCTGCGACCGAGGCAACTTCTGCCCCAAATCCACGGGATAGAGCTTCACTTCCGTCACGCGCCCGTCTTCCACCGTAAAGCCCGGCAGCACCGCGCGCCAGATGTTTTCCTGCACAACGTAACCACGCGTGCCGTTAAGGCTTCGCTGGTCCATGTATTCGCCGACCTTCGTCTCCGGCGTAAAGCCCTTGTTTAAGAAGGCGTCCGCCGGCTGCACCGCCACGGTCTCGGTCTCAAAGATGAAGTTCCCGATACTGTAGAAAATGACGCCGCCCCTGTAGAGTTCAATGCCGCGCATCTCATGGGGCCCGTGCCCGATAACGGCGTTTGCCCCGGCATCAATCACGGCGTGTGCAAAGGTTTCGAGAAACTCTGCGGGTTCGTTACTCTTCCGTGCCCGCATCTCGTGAGCGTGCAGGCTCACGAGAACCACGTCGGCCTGGCGGCGTGCTTCCTGCACTTCTGCCGTAATGCGAGCGAGATCCCTGCTGTTTGGAACCGTCTCCACGTGTTCCGGACCCTCCGTCAGACGAAACTCAATGTTTCCGAGCGTAAAGGAACCTTCCGGAAAGGGATTGGTGTAGCCGTTGGCAATCGAAAGTTCTTTGGCGGCATTAATGAGCGTCACGTCCGCCAATTCTTTGGCCATTGCAAAGTGTTGAGCATTGACGTGATGGATGCGCTTAAAGCGTAAAGGATTCAAACCGGGCCGCCCCTTCACATCGGGCCCCTGGGTGCCAGCGGCAGCTTCCGGCGCAAAGGTCGCGGTAACACCAATCATTGCAACGCGGGCCCGTGGCGTTTCAAGCATGGCTGCGCGCGTAGCGTCAGTGAGGTTGCGACCGGTGCCCGCATAGACCATTTGGCGCTCTTCTAGGTGCCGCAATGTTGCCAGGACCCCGTCCTGGCTGTAGTCACCGGAGTGGTTGTTCGCGGTATTAAAGAGGTTAAACCCAAAGCGCCGGATATCGTCCAAGGTTTCCGGCGGCGACATCGCCCAAGTGCCGCCGCTTGTGGCCGCAGGCGTTCCCTCGTGCCACTGAAAGGTGGACTCGAGGTTGACAAAGGCCGCGTCAAAGGTACGGATGAGCCCCGCGAGTTCCTCAAACCCTTCGTAACCCTTTTCGGGCAGCCGGCGCGTGATAAAACTGTCACCCGCCGCAATAATCCGGACAGCCATAACCTCTTCTCCTTTGTGTTGCTACAGAGAAGAGATTAGCAAAAGCGGTTAACGCGTGCCGCCCGTCATTTTGAGGAAGTTCGCGAGCATCTCGTGCCCGTATTCACTCGCAACCGACTCGGGATGAAACTGCACGCCTTCAACCATGAGTTCCTTATGCCGCACGCCCTGAATCTCGCCGTCGTCACTGACCGCCGAAATTTCAAGGCACGCCGGGCACGTTGTGCGGTCAATCACAAGCGAGTGGTAGCGCGCAACCGTGATTTTTTCAGGAAGCCCCGCAAAAACGCCCTTGCCGTCGGCGGTAATCACGTCGGTCTTTCCGTGCATGAGGCGCTTGGCGCGCACAATGGTTCCGCCGAAGGCCTCGCCGATTGCCTGATGCCCCAGACACACTCCGAGAACCGGGACCTTCCCGGCAAAATATTTGATCGCCTCAAGGCTTACGCCGGCTTCTTTCGGAGAACAGGGACCGGGCGACACACAGACGCGGTCCGGGTGCATGGCAGCCAGGGCCGCCACGTCTGCCGCATCGTTACGCACCACCCGCACGTCTTCGCCGAGCTCCCCGAAGTACTGCACGAGGTTATAGGTAAAGCTGTCGTAGTTATCGATCATCAAAAGCATTTTCTAGTTTCCCTGCAGGCCGAATTCAGCTTCTTCCGCAGCGCGCAGCACGGCGCGCGCCTTCATCTCGGTTTCCTTCCACTCAAATTCCGGGACGGAGTCCGCCACAATACCGGCGGCCGCCTGCGCGTAAAGCACCTTGTTTTTAATCACCGCGGTGCGGATCGCAATCGCCATATCCATTTCGCCCGCGTAAGAGAAGTACCCCACGGCGCCGCCGTAGATGCCGCGCTTCACCGGTTCCAATTCATCGATGATTTCCATCGCGCGGATTTTCGGAGCGCCCGTGAGTGTCCCCGCCGGGAATGTCGCCTTTAAAACGTCCATCGGGGTCATGCCGTCCTTCATTTCGCCTTCAACGTGGCTCACCAGATGCTGCACCTGAGAGTACCGTTCAATGGCGTACTGTTCCGTCACATGCACGGTCCCCGTCTTGGCGATGCGCCCGATGTCGTTTCTCGCCAAATCAATAAGCATTAAGTGTTCGGCACGCTCTTTGGGATCATTTTTGAGTTCTTGAGCCAACGCCGCGTCTTTTTCAGGCGTCGCTCCCCGGGCGCGGGTGCCTGCAATCGGACGGATGGCGGCAATAAAACGGCCGTCCCGCTTTTCCTCCCGCACGAGAATTTCGGGCGAGGCCCCCACCACGTAGAAGTCCCCGAAGTTGTAGTAGTACATGTAAGGGGACGGGTTCAACGTTCTCAGAGCCCGGTAAAGCGTGATCGGGTTTTCGGTAAAAGGCCGCTCAATACGCTGCCCGATCTGCACCTGCATCAGGTCCCCGGCGGCAATGTAGTCCTTGGCGCGGATCACGGCCTTTAAGTAGTCGTCCTTTTTAAAGGGGCGCTCGGCTTCGTGCGCGGTGCCCGCGCCGCTGTAGGGAGCCTGCACACTCTTAGCGAGTTCTTCCTTTAAAAAGCGCAGACGGCGGCGGGCCTTCAAAAATGCGTCCGGTTCACGGGGATCCACGTTCAAAATGAAGTAGAGGCGCCCTGCGAGGTTATCAACCGCCACGAGTTCATCGCACAACAAAAGCTCGATGTCGGGCACACCCAGGTCATCCATCTTGGGTTTACCGAGTTTCCCCGGTTCAATAAGCCGCACCGTGTCGTAGCCGAAGTACCCCACAAGCCCCCCGGTAAAGCGCGGAAGCCCCGCCGGCGTATGGATTTTGAAGCGCTTCTGAAAGGCTTCAATGAAATCGAGCGGATCAGTGTCCGTCACGAGTTCCGTTACTTTGCCGTCCGTTATGACTTCGGTGACGGGCCCGGTTTCGGTGAGTTTCACCGTGATTTTCGTGCGGGCCGGCAGTCCAATGAAGGAGTACCGGGCAAAGCGCGTGCCGCCTTCCACGCTTTCGAGTAAGAAGCTCTCTGCGCGGTTGGCAAGTTTCAGGTAAATCGAAAGCGGGGTGTCAAGGTCCGCGAGGCACTGCTCCACCACCGCAATACGGTTGTAACCTTCGTCGGCAAGCGCTTTCAGTTCATTTTCTGTGAGCATCGGGTTTCTCCGGTTCAGCCGCCTCGGTCACCCGCCGTCCGCCCCTCTGTGGATCACGGGGCAGACATAACGGCACAAAGCGGCCTGGGAAAAAAATGGGTTTTCAAAGGAGGAAAACGGGGCCGGCAGCGAAGGGACAAAAACCTCTGAAGGCCGGCAGGCACTGCGGCTGGTACGACACGCAGCGCGCAGGAAGATGTCAGGACAAGCGGCGCCATGACCAAGCCCCCCGTGCATACCAGCCTTCAGGCTTGGCGGCACGGATTGCCCGGGTAAAACTCTCAGCAAAGGAAAGTTTGGTCATGACAGTCCGAAATGTTGATAAATGAAGCGCGAGTAAGCCTCACGCAGTCAGCAGATTGTGCCAAAGAAAAGGGCCCGCGCGGAGCCCTTTTTCCGCCTTACACCGGCTTTAAAGCCGGTTTATGCATTTCGTCAAGCAGGCTAAGGCGTTTTAGTTGGATGCAGGAATGCACATCAGAAGGCCGGCACCACCGCACCCTTGTATTTTTCCTCAAGGAACTTCTTCACGTCCGGCGAACGCAGGGCGTCCGCAAGTTTCTTCAATTCCGGACGGTTGTCCCCGGTGCGGATGGCGACAACGTTCGCGTAAGGCGAGTCCTTGGCTTCAATCGCAAGCGAGTCCTTGGCGGGATTTAAGCCCACGCCCATGGCGAAGTTGGAATTGATGACCGCGGCGTCAACGTCGTCGAGTGTTCTCGGCAGCGTTGCGGCTTCCAGTTCCACGAGCTGAAAGTTCTTCGTGTTGTTGATGACGTCAGCCGGCGTCCCCTTCACGCCCACGCCATCCTTGAGCCCGAAAAGCCCGGCGTCAGCAAGAACTTTGAGCGCACGGCCGCCGTTCGTGGGATCATTCGGGATCGCAATCTTGGCACCTTCGGGGAGGTCCTTGAGGCTTTTCACCTTACGGGAATAAACGCCCATCGGTTCAATGTGCACCGAGCAGAGAACGGAGAGCTTCAGACCCCGCTCCGCCGAGAACGTATCAAGGTAGGGCTTGTGCTGGAAGAAGTTCGCATCGAGTTCCTTATCGGACAACGCGAGGTTCGGCTTCACGTAGTCGGAAAATTCCACAACCTTCAGATTCACTCCCTCTTTTTTGAGTGTGGGCTCAATGAATTTGAGAATATCGGCGTGGGGCACCGGTGTTGCGCCCACCATAAGCGTGACAGCCTTGGGGGCCTCAGGGGTTTTGTCCCCGCAGCCGGTGAGTCCGAAAGCCAGAACGGCTGCGCCGCAAAGGGCGGCCGTGAGAGTGCGTCGCTGCATTGTCTTTTTCTCCGAATGTTGTTGGTCCGGGAACAGATCCCCGTTTTCAATGTGTGCGGCTGAGTTTAAGGCAAAGAGAGCTCTTATGCCGTGGTAATACCGCATGCGCCTTTTTGGTGCAGCCCTCTCCCCAAATCCATGCACGTTTCCGGTGCATCCGCACGCTTCTTCAGAAACCATGCGTTTTCACGTTTTGGCACGCTTTTTGCATTAATTCCCGCAGAAGGAGAACAACCGTTCTTCAGAGAAAAACAACCAACAGGGAATTTGCCATGAAGTACATCATTGCCGTCGTCAAGCCCTTCAAACTTGACGAAGTCCGTGAAGCCCTTTCCGCCCTCGGGGTTTCCGGCATGACCGTCACCGAAGTCAAAGGCTTCGGGCGCCAGAAGGGCCACACCGAGCTCTACCGCGGTGCCGAATACGTTGTGGACTTTCTGCCCAAGGTGAAGGTCGAAGTGGCCGTTGACGATGCGGTCGCCGAAAGCGCCGTCGAAGCAATCGTCAAAAGCGCCTACACCGGAAAGATCGGTGACGGCAAGGTCTTTGTAATGGATCTTGCCTCAGCCGTGCGGATCCGCACCGGTGAAACCGATGCCGCTGCTGTTTAAGAAACAAACCACTGGGAGACAATGAAAATGATGATGCGGGGAAAATACGCTGCGGCCGCGGCAGTGCTTGCAGGGACGTGCGAAGGCGCCTTTGCGGCATCTCCGGCACTTGATAAGGCCGACGTCGCCTGGATGCTCGTTGCGACGATTCTCGTTCTTTTTATGACGATTCCGGGGATTGCCCTTTTTTACGGCGGCATGGCCCGTAAAAAGAACATTCTCTCAATTCTGGCGCAGTCATCCGTCATCTGCTGCGCCTTGTCGATAGTCTGGGTGGTGGTCGGATACTCACTGGCATTTACCGAAGGCAACCCCTGGATCGGCAACTTCTCTCAGGCCTTTTTGAGGGGCATTGACATTAAGAGCATGACCGGATCCATTCCGACGCTTCTTTTTGTCTTTTTCCAGATGACCTTTGCGGTGCTCACCGGGGCGCTTATTACCGGCGCCTTTGCGGGCCGCATGAAGTTTTCCGCGATGCTCATCTTCATGGTCGTGTGGTCGGTGCTCGTTTACGCGCCGATCTGCCACTGGGTGTGGTGCGCCGGGGGCTTTTTCTTTGATATGGGAGCGCTCGATTACGCAGGCGGCACCGTGGTGCACATCAACGCCGGTATTGCGGGGCTTGTAGCCTGCATCATGATCGGTAAGCGCCTGGGATACGGCCGTGAAGCGATGAGCCCCTATAACCTGACGCTTACGATGATCGGCGCCTCGGTTCTGTGGGTCGGCTGGATGGGCTTTAACGGCGGTTCTGGCCTTGCTGCCAACGAACGCGCCGTAATGGCGATGATTGTGACGCAGATTGCCGCAGCCGCTGCGGGCTGCGCCTGGATGGCCTGCGAATGGATTGCGCGCGGCAAGCCCTCACTTTTGGGAATGCTCTCGGGTGCCGTGGGCGGTCTCGTTGTGATTACGCCGGCTTCCGGCTTTGTGGAGCCGATGCCGGCCCTTGTGATGGGCTTGATCGGCGGGTGCGTGTGCTTCTGGGGCGCGACGAGCTTAAAGCGGGCGCTTGGTTACGATGATTCGCTCGACGCGTTCGGCGTGCACGGCGTGGGCGGTATTGTGGGTGCGCTTTTAACCGGCGTCTTTGCGACGAGCGCCGTCACCGGTTCTGAACTTCCCCCGATGATGACGCAGGTCGGCATCCAGGCCGCAAGCGTGGTGGCGACGCTTCTTTACGGCGGCATCGTGAGCGCGGTGATTCTCAAGATTATCGACAAGACGATCGGCTTACGTGTGACGCCAGAGGAAGAACTCACGGGTCTTGACCTCACGCAGCAGGGCGAACGTCTCGGTTAATCCGCTTTCAACCGTCTGCTTGCTTTTACTCCCCTTTCCCGTTGCCGCGGGGGTGCGTTCTTCAGAACGCACTGGCGGCGGGAAAGGGCTTTTTTTATGCCCGAAGGAGACAGACGCAAAAGCGGCAGGCACAAAAATGGCGGGGCACTTCCCCGCCGTCAGGTGGGCCCGGGTCTTTCGACCAGCCCAAAACGATCAGACGTCTCTGACCGCCCTTACTTTGGATATTAACAGACCGCAACATGCCCGCGGTAAGACTTTTCGGCACGTCAAATATTTTAAAGCCGGAAACCGCGTTGCCACGATTTGTAAGAGCCTACAAATCCGATCTTGCCGTCGTCTTTTCCAATCGAACCTGCAAAGCGGAAAAACGGCTGCCGCAGGGATTTACTCCCCACCGGCAGCCGTCTCAGAACACCGGGCGTCAGCTCTTTAAGCGAGCTTTTCTGTGAGTTCCTTCACAACGGTGTTGGCGTCCGCAACAAGGCCGTAGTCGCACATTTCAAAAATGGGTGCTTCCGCGTCGTTATTCACAGCCACGATGACCTTGGAGTCCTTCATGCCGGCGATGTGCTGAATGGCGCCGGAAATCCCGAAGGCAAAGTAAAGCTCGGGCGCCACGATCTTACCGGTCTGGCCGACCTGGGTTTCGCTCGGCGCAATTTGCTGGTCAACCAACGCGCGGGTGGAACCGACGGCAGCACCGATGACGTCGGCAAGTTTTTCCACCGCCTCAAAACCGGCTTCGTCCAACACGCCGCGGCCCGCGGCCACAATGCGCTTGGCGCTCACCAAGTCCGGCCGGTCGCTCTTAGTCTGCGTGAGGTTCACAAAGTCAAACTGACGGATGCCGTCAAAGGTTACGGCAAAGGATTCAACCGCAGCCGACCCGCCTTCAGACGCAACGGGTTCAAACGCGGTCGGGCGCACGGTCATCAGAACCGGGCTTCCCGTCACTTTCACGGTGGCGAGCACTCCGCCCGCGTAGATAAAGCGCCTGAAGGTGTCGGCCGAAACCACGTCGGTTACTTCCGAAACAGCGGGAGCCGCAAGTTCCACCGCCGCGCGGGGCATAGCGGCTTTGCCGCTGCTCCCGGCCGCAAACAAAACGTGCGTATAGCCGCCCGCTTTCACCGCTGCGGCAACGGCGTGCCCGAGGGCTTCGGCTTCAAAGTGCGCGAGTTTGGCGTCATCGGTCACGAGCACCTTGGTTACGCCAGCAACTTTCGCTGCGGCTTCACCAGCAGCGCCGCAGCCCGTACCGGCAACGAGAATGTCCACGGTGTCCGAGAGCTTTTTGGCGGCCGCCACCAAAGAAAGCGTCGCGCCCTTAAGACCGGCGTTATCGTGTTCGGCAATCACAAGTACTGTCATTTTCGTTTCCCGTCCATCTTAAAGAACCTTGGCTTTGTTTTTGAGAACGTCGATCAATTCATCAACGCTTGCGAGCATCTGACCGGCAGCGCGGGCGGCCGGGTCTTCGGCCTCAATGACCGTCACAGAGGGCGTGAGATCAACGCCGAGGCTTGCCGCATCAATCGTTTCCACGGGCTTTTTACGGGCCTTCATCATGTTGGGAAGCGTCACGTAGCGGGGTTCGGCAAGCCTCAAGTCCGCGGAGACCACGCAGGGCAAAGCCGCCGAGACTTCCATGAGTCCCTCGTCGGTTTCCCGGCGCACAAAGGCCGTGCCGTTTTCAACGCGCAGGGCGTCGGCACAGGCCGCAAACGGGAGATTAAGGATGGCAGACACCATGGCCGGGGCCTGGGCGCTGTCGTCGTCAATGGCCTGCTTACCCATCAGAATCAGGTCCGGCGCTTCATTCTTTGCGACCGCCGCAATGATGCGGGCTGCGGCAGCCGGGTCCGCTGCGGCTTCAAGCGTTACGTGGATTGCTCGGTCTGCGCCCATTGCCATGGCGGTGCGCAGCTGATCAACGGCTTTCGCAGGCCCCACGGTGAGAGCCACCACTTCGTCAGCAGCCCCCGTTTCCTTCAGACGCACCGCGGCTTCCACGGCGATTTCGTCAAAGGGGTTCATCGACATCTTGGCCGCTTCAATATCGGGCCCGCTTTTATCGGCCTTGGCGTGGACCTTGACGTTGTAGTCCACGACGCGCTTGACGGTCACTAATACTTTCACAGAGAACTCCGCTGCAAAAAAGAGGTTCGGGTGTGTCGGGCGCGGCACTTCGGCCGGCAGGACGCACCGGAAAAAAGAAAACACACTTTCTTTTTTCCAAACTGTCCGCGATTATACGAAGCCGACGCCCGCCCCGCCTCGGTAAAACGCACGATTTCGGGCGCAAAACTGCGTCACAAAACGCACTGTACCCCGAAAGTTCTACAGACAAACGGCGCGGTCTATGGCACACTTAGAAAATTAACTCTGACCCCGCACGCGTGCCTGTCTGCAAAGCGCCCCCCTGCCCGCGTCCGGTTGCGTCCAAAAAGATTTCGGTTTTTTCGTTATTTTGTTATTAAAGGAGCAGCACATGCTTTCTGACATTGAAATTGCCCAGGCCGCCAAACTCAAACGCATCGATGATCTTGCGCACGAATGGGGCCTTGAAGATGCCGAATTCGAACCCTACGGGCGCGACAAGGCCAAGGTAACCCTCAAGCCCTGCCGTAAGGCAGCGGGCAAACTCATTCTCGTGACGGCAACGTCCGGGATGCCCGCCGGGTCCGGTAAGACCACGACTTCGATTGCTCTCGCCCAAGGCATGAACCGTCTCGGCAAAAAAGCGGTTTTGGCGCTCAGAGAACCGTCGCTTGGGCCCGTCTTCGGCATGAAGGGCGGCGCCGCAGGCGGCGGCTACTCGCAGGTGCTGCCGATGGAGTCAATCAACCTGCATTTCACCGGAGACTTTCACGCGATCACGGCCGCAAACAATCTTTTGGCCGCTTTGATTGACAACGCCCGTCACCAGGGTCAGGTAGACCTCAAGGAAGTGATCTGGAAGCGCGTTTTGGACGTCAACGACCGTCAGCTCCGTAACATTGTTGACGGCTTGGGCGGGCCCGCCAACGGCATCCCCACCGAAACCGGTTTTGACATCACGGCGGCGAGCGAACTGATGGCTGTGATTTGCCTTGCTGCGAGTGAAGAAGACCTGCGCGCACGCATTGACCGGCTCGTTGTGGGCATCAAGCGTGACGGAACGGCCTATACCTGTAAGGAACTCGGTGCCACGGGCGCGCTGATGGCCTTGCTGCTTGAAGCCGTCAAACCAAACCTCGTGCAGACCCTGGAAGGCACACCCGCCTTCGTGCACGGCGGCCCCTTTGCCAACATCGCCCACGGCTGCAACTCGGTCGCGGCCACGAAAGCCGCACTCACGCTGGGTGAATTTGCGATTACGGAAGCGGGCTTCGGGTCAGACCTCGGTGCCGAGAAGTTCTACGACATCAAGTGCCGGGCTGCGGGCCTGACGCCTTCTGCGGCTGTGCTTGTCACCAGCCTTCGCGCGCTGCACTGGCACGGAGGTGTGGCGCTGCCTGAAATCGGCAAACCCAATATGGAGGCTCTCAAAGAGGGACTCTGCAACCTTGAAGCCCACATCGACAACCTCAAGGCTTTCGGGCCCGCCGTTGTGGTGTCCGTGAATCACTTCGCCGGGGACGACGAAGCCGAACTCAAGGTGCTCTTTGACTGCGCCAAGGCGAAGGGCGTGCGGATTGCGCTTTCCGACGGTTTTGCTTTGGGCGGCAAGGGTGCCGAGGACCTCGCCCGCGAGGTGCTTGCAGCCTGTGAGGGAGATCCGAAACCCCTTAACTACGTCTACCCCGAAGACGCCGACGTCGTCACCAAAACGAAGATGGTGGCCGAGCGTGTTTACGGCGCGGCAGGCATCACACTGTCAGATGCCGCCAAGAAGGACTTAAAGCGCATCACGGATCTTGGTTTTGAAAAGCTCCCCGTCTGTATCGCCAAAACCCCCTTCTCCCTTACCGCGGACCCCAAAAAGCTCGGTGCCCCGAAGGGCTTTACGCTGCCGGTGGCGCGCCTCATTCTTAATGCCGGTGCGGGCTTTGTGGTTGTGACGACGGGTTCCATCATGCGCATGCCGGGTTTGCCCAAGGTCCCGGCCGCGCTTCAGATTGATGTGAAGGACGGCAAAATCACGGGCCTTGCCTAACATTAATTCCTGACGCACAAACGGCGAAAGCGCAGTATCTTTGCACTTTCGCCGTTTGATCTTTTAAGGGCACTGCCCTTGGTGCCCTCATAAAAAAACGAATAAAAATACAGCGGAGACTTTTGTTGTGACTGAGTTTGCCAATCAGGTTTACGAGATTGTCTGGAGTCCCTTTCTCGTTTATATCCTTCTAGGAACCGGGCTCTACTTTTCCCTGAGATCGCGGTTTGTGCAGCTGAGAATGGTGGGCGAAATGCTGCGCCTCATGTTTCAGCGCAAAAACGACAATTCCGGCGTCTCCTCCTTTCAGGCGCTTTCGATGACGCTTGCCGGGCGCGTCGGTACCGGCAACATCGCGGGCGTTGCCACCGCCATCTGTTTCGGCGGCCCCGGTGCCCTTTTCTGGATGTGGGTGGTGGCGTTTTTAGGCGCCTCCAGTGCCTTTGTGGAATCAACGCTCGGCCAGATCTACAAGGAGCGCATCAACGGCGAATGCACGGGCGGCCCCGCCTTTTATATTGAGCACGGTGCACGAAGCAAATTCTTTGCCTGGGTGTTTGCAATCATTACGCTTTTAGCCTCCGCCGTCCTCTGCCCCGGCGTTCAGAGTAACGCCATCGGCGCAGCAATGGAAAGTGCCTTCGGGATTGAAACCCCGATTTCGGCGGCGGTGATCTGCTCACTGCTGTGCTTCATCGTGTTTGGCGGCTTAAAGCGTATCGCGAGCTTTACGACGGTGGTGGTGCCCTTTATGGCGCTTTCCTACATCGTTGTGGCTCTGATCACGGTCTTTTATAACGTCGACAAGATCCCCGCGGTCTTTCATTTGATTTTCACGTCCGCCTTCGGCATGGATTCGATTTTCGGCGGTATCGTGGGTACCGCTGTGAGCTGGGGCGTAAAGCGCGGGCTTTACTCCAATGAAGCGGGCCAGGGTTCCGGTCCCCACGCGTCTTCGGCGGCGAGCGTCTCGCACCCGGCAAAGCAGGGCCTTGTGCAGGCGTTTTCCGTCTACATCGACACGTGGTTTGTGTGCACTGCCACGGGGCTCATGATTCTTTCCTCCGGCTGCTACAACGTCATAAACCCCGACGGCAAGCCCTTGTTTTCAGGCCTCACCGGTATCGAAGCGGGCCCGGTTTACGCACAGAAAGCCATTGACTCGGTGATGCCCGATTTCGGCTCTCCCTTTGTCGCGTGCGCGCTCTTTTTCTTTGCGTTTACGACGATTCTTGCCTACGCCTACATGGCTGAAACCAACATCAAGTACATCAACCGCACGCTTAACAAACCGTGGCTGCTTTATATCGAACGCGCAATTCTCATCTTCTCGGTGGGCGTATGCACGATCAAGCCCTCAAGCATCGTGTGGCTTTGTGCCGATATCGGCATCGGGCTCATGGCCTGGGTGAACATCCTTGCAATTCTGCGTCTGCACAACACCGCGTTTTTAACGCTCAAAGACTACGAAACGCAGCTTAAAAACGGAATCACGGAACCCGTTTTCCACCCCGAGAAACTCGGCATTGCCCACGCCGATTACTGGCAGGGCAATACCGCGGAAGAAAACCTTGCGGTCGAACAGGCCGAAGGCGTGGAAAACCAGCCCGCCTCCCGGGGCGTGCGAGCCTTTATTCAGAGGTTCTACAACAAGGATTAACCGCACGGGTTTTGCGCTTTTCACGGCCGGATACATTTCCGGCCGTTTTTTCTGATGCATTGACGGTGGGGCGAACTCCATCGCGGCGCGTATTGGCTTTATGTTGACGCAGGACTCGATACACCGTTGCATCTCCTTGGAAAGGATTCTCCCGAGGATTTGATTTTTCTTTTCGAGCGGGTATGGGGTGCCCATTTATCTTCTCCGTGTCCTCCTGATTAGCGATTAGGTAGTATTTTGACAGAGAGGGGTCAGTGTGCTGCTGGTAAGGCATTGGGCTGAATTTCTTAACGATGCGACACTGGCCGATTCAATTTTGGACCGACTCGTTAAATCCCATTAGATGTCATACTAACTTTCGCCACCCCTTCAACCTTTCATGGAGTGGCAAAACATGCGATATTCGCAGG
>ENA-OWXQ01000119-OWXQ01000119.1-human-gut-metagenome-genome-assembly--contig:-NODE-119-length-44561-cov-9.10738_pt1 | contig 44561 bp, 29 predicted proteins | sample MGYA00249246_ERZ652059 | MGnify/ENA primary metagenome ERZ652059 (study PRJEB26925, sample SAMN05827064) | human gut metagenome | biome: ENVO:2100002; feature: ENVO:00000062; material: ENVO:00002003...
CGGCAGCGTCAGATGTGTATAAGAGACAGGTGTCTGTGTGTGCTTGTATGGTTTTGCATCCGTGCAAAACTTAGGGCACACACGCTTAAGGCATCCTTGCCTTGCTTGCCCCTCCCGTTGCACCCAACCTTTTCATCCTCACAACCATTGTAAAAGGACAATAATCCATCGCTCCGCACTAAACTTGCCTCCCTTGTCAAAGGGAGGTGGCTTGACGGCACGACACAAACTGTTGCTTTGTTGCGTCCTGCTTGCGATATGTCCGCTCTTTTTATATTGCAAACTTTTCTGCCGTCAAGACGGAGGGATTGCCTCAGTTGCATCGACCCTCTCCATCCCCACAACCCTCGAAAACCGCCAACACCCTTGCCTTTAAATGAACGCTCTGTTGGTTTCGCATCACATTGCCTCGTCAGCCATCAGTGTCGCTGCGTCCTGCAGCGACTAAGTGTGGCTGACTTTATGCATCCTTGCTTAAAACTCTGGGCGTTCAACTTCGGGCATCCATGCCCGCCCTCGAAAAAGGTGAGGCAAGAATGAAGAAACTTGGCAAGAAATCGTAGCTCTTTTACAGTGTCGGAGTAAGTTATAAAACAACAGCCACGGTTTTCGCCGTGGCATAACATAATAATTATTAATTTTCTGTTTATATCCGCCGGTAACGGAGGTTAAGCGGATCGCTGATCGTCAGAACGGCGAACAGTTTGCGGCGACTCGCCGCCGCTCGCCGTAAAGGCTTTGCCTTTTCTTATGTAGTAATTGTAGAAGAACAGATCTACAACCAGCGCAAGCACCCAGCCTACGGGCCACGACAGCCATATTCCGTCCGAGTCGAAGAACGGAGAGAGGATATAGGCGAAAATAACACGCAATGCAAGGTCAAGACAGGTGCTTATCATAAACGGCGTCATAACGCCGCAGCCTCTTACACCACCGTCAATTACTATCTTTATGCAGACAAAGAAATAGAACGGGGAAACGATAGTCAGAAACTTACTGCCTGTTGCTATAATCTCCGCATTTGCTTGTGTCGCAAACAGGTTTACAAGCGTTCCGCCGAAAAGCAGGAAGCACACTACAAAAGGTATCGCTATAACAAGACACATCAGCATACCCGACTTCACACCCGTTTTAACACGGTCGGTCTTGTCTGCGCCTATGTTCTGAGCGCAGAAATTAGATACGCTGTTTGAAAGCGTTGAGAAACAGGTTATTGCGAAAGTATTCAGCTTGATAGCAGACGCATAACCGCCTATTACCGATGAACCGAAGCTGTTTACAAGACTTTGCACGAACAGATTTCCTACCGATACAAAACTGCTCTGTAATATTGACGGAACGGAAATACGGCTTATCTGCTTGAGTGCATCAGAAGAGAATATTTTAGGCTTTTCGGGAGTATCCGACTGTATCTTTCCGACACGTCTTAAAAGTACGAAGAACGCCGCAACGCCTGCCGCACCCTGAGCGGCGAATGTAGCCCATGCAACGCCTGCAACGCCCATCTGAAATACTATTACAAACAGCAGGTCAAGCCCGATATTTCCGAGTGAAGATGCTATAAGGAAAAACAACGGCGTTTTCGAGTCGCCGAGGGCGGTGAATATACCGTTGCAGGCGTTATAGATAAACAGAAACAGCAGTCCGAGTACATATACCCTCAGATATATGTCGCTGTCCGCAAATATATCATCCGGTGTGCCGAGCAATGCCAGCATCGGTGAACATAAGGCACAGCCTATCACGGTAAGCACTCCGGCGATTGCCGCAAACGAAACCAGCGCCGTGTTTATCGCCGTTTTCATATATGTATAGTTCTTTGAACCGAAAAGTCGTGCAACAACGACCGATGCGCCGACGCTTCCGCCTGTTGCCACCGCCATGAATATCATTGTGACGGGGTAGCTTGCGCCTATTGCACCCAGCGCCATATCGCTTACAAAGTTGCCTGCAATAACGCTGTCAACAATGTTATAAAGCTGTTGAAATGCAACGCTGAGCAGCATCGGCAGAGAGAATTTCAGCAGAACGGAAAAGGTCCTGCCGTTAGTCATATCCGTGACCATTCTTTTATAATCGCTTCCTTATTTTTTCATAAAACCTTTTGGAGCGGCTTTTGTCATCCTTCCCGCATAATCTTTTATCAGCTCCGCAAACTGCAGTTTTTTCACAAATCCCGATGGGATCTCCGAATATCCGAGCAGTGCGCCTTTCAGAGCGCCTGCTATAAATGCGCATATATCGCTTATACCGTCCTGATTTGCGGCAAGCTGTACCGCACTGAGATAGTCATAATGCACGCAGGCGCAGTATACGCCTATGGCAAGTGCAGAGTCCGCTGTACTGCCGTTTCCAAGCACCGCCACATCGGTCAGCGGCGAGGTGCTCTCGTCAAGCAGTGAAAGAGCCTTGTCGAGCGCCGCAAAGCACTCCTCAAAGCCGTCATGCTCCTTGAGTATCTTCATCGTGTTCAGCACCGAGCGTTCAATGGTATTTCCCTTGCAGATAAATGCGATAATGGCAGAAAGACAGCCTGTTGCAAGGTATCCTGTCGGGTGCGAATGTGTAATGGCGGCAAGGTCACAGCCTACCGAGAATGCAAGTTCAGGGTCGCTGTAAAAATACAGCCCCGCAGGAATCGCTCTCGGCAGACAGTCAAACAGCTTGTTCTGATTTATCGGACGGCGCTTCCTGCCGTAGTCGTTTTCGGATTTTATCCCTGCAAGCGTCTGTACAAGCTGTTTCGTGGGATTACGCTTCTTGCAGAATGCGGATATTCCGAGCAGATCACACGGAAAACCGGTTTCGTTGTCATCAAGTATCCACTGCAGGTCAATTGAAGAAGTACCGCCTGTCTGCGAATAAAGCCACTGCTGAAGCGCAAGGAAAACATAATCCGCACAGTTCGCTTCTCCCGTTCTCAGCCCTGCCGCATCAGCCCACAGTATACCGTGTGCCGTGAACAGCATCATCTGTGTCTCGTCTGATATACGGGCGGTTTTCTGTCGCTTCTCGGGACTTAGCTTAAGTATGCCCTTTTTGCCGTACAGATCCTTGATCTGACTTCTTGTCAATGTCTTTACGGGAGAACCGAGAGCGTCGCCTGCGGCGGCACCTACAATACAACCCGAAAACCTTTCTTTCTTGTACAATTTCTTATTTGCCATAAGTTGATTACTCCAATGTTTATAATACCTGACGACATTTGAATTATGATGCCTGCATTTTTTCGTAGCTTATCATCAGATCCACGAATCTGCCGTAAGACTTCTTGCCGTCAGACTGCCCCTGCGACTTAAGATAGGTATCGTTCACCGTTGTGGCGACAGCAGCGACCGGCGTTTCGTATTTCTTCCAGTATTCGCTGTTTGCTTTAAGCTCTGCTACTATCCTGCTGTCCGCATAGCTCATAAGTTCGCTGTATATTTCCGCTCCTGCCGCCGAATAAAGCGCATTTGCGGCATAGATAAGAGCATATACCCACCCTGCATATTGCAGATACACATTATCCGAGCCTGTGCAGGCAAGATAAGCGATGAAGTTCGCCTCGTCCTCACGCATAAAGCCCTTCAGGTGCGACAGTTCGTGACACACCGTGAACGGTTTGGCAAAGTCCGGCGCATTTGCGTTATAATTTGCCTCTATGGTAAACGGTGCATACATACCGAGTATTTTCATATAAGACATACCCTCTGATGCAATTACAGCCTTTGCGTCCGGATAAAACCCCGACAGGCTGTCATACCTTTCACCGAGCCGGTTCATTGCCTTTTTACATTCTTCGTCGAGATCAATTTTACCGTCAAGCGAAACCGTCAGCGTTTCGTCCGTTTCTATTTTTCCTGCAACATCGTTTGCATTCTTCAGAATATACACGCAAAGATCCGCAAGTTCCTGCGCCGTATATGTTTCAACGGTAAATCCGCTCACCGCCGAAAAGGTAAAACGGTTATAGTTTATTCCGCAGAAAAGCGTAAACACCATAAACACGCTTACTGCAAAGCATATAACGACCGCAAGCACCCTCATCAACAGCTTTTTCCGCTTGCCCTTGCCCTTTACAAAGCGTATCACGGTAATGACAACACCGACGGCGGCAAGTACGATGACCGCATAAAGCAGTATCTCGCACAGCGAAAAGGGCAGTACGGACGAGATCCGTCCTACAGTACCCACAAAAAACGGATATATCGTTGTGCTGTACCACTGCGCAAAGTCTGCCGTGTTCTTCGCAAGCAGTGTGAGAACAAGCGACAGCAGTAACGCAGGAACAGCATAATACAGCCATTTCGGCAGCTTTTTAAAAAACGCTTTGATTGTCGCTGACAATGTTACCACAGCCTTTCGGATCAATACATATCTCTGAGGCTGTCGATAAAAGCGACAAAGTCGTTTCTTGCCGACAACGGCTCGATTATTTCCGCCTTTACACCAAGCTGGAACAGCCAGCCGTAAAAGGTCGGGCTAACGTTTATATCCTTTGATATGTAGAAGTTATTCTCGTCCAGCTTGTGCATGGTTATATCCGATCCGAATTTATCCATAACAACGCTTGTGAGCGAGTTGTCGAACCTCAGCTTTATTCTTATCGTTTCCTTGCCTGCGAACATACCGAATATTCTCCGTGTATATTCCGCAAGGTTGAAGTCCTCCGAAATTATCGCAGGCTCGTCCGATACCTCAACGTCTTCCATACGGTCGACCCTGAAGTTTGAAACCGAGTTGTATTTTTCGTAAAAGCCTATGCAGTAGTAGTTTTCATCCTCCCACGCAAGATGATACGGCGACATAGTATAACGTCCGTCCGCATTTCTGAAAATCTTTCTCTTTTTTATATCGTAGTTGAAGTAGTGGAAGGTTATCTTTCTGCCGTTTTCAATGGCTTCGTGTATCTTGTTTATGCTGTAGTATATCTTCTTGTTTACGGTTTTTACACGGTTTGCGACAATAACGCTCCGCTGAAGCTCATTTGCACGGAAGTTGCTTGTAAGGTGGGCGATCTTGCCGATAAGCGCCCTTGATTTTTCTTCTGAAATGAATTTCGAGCAGGCTACAGCGTCCGCAAGCAGCTGTAATTCCTCAAACTCAAAATCACGGGAGGCAAGATAATACGTTCCGTTCTTATCCGAGCATATATCCATTCCGAGAATGTCACGGAGCGTTTCAATGTCGGAGTAGAGTGCCTTGCGTTCCGCCGTTATTCCGAGCCTTTCCAGCTTTTCCTGTATTCCGGCAACCGTCAGAGCGTGAAGCTCGTCCGATTCTTCACGGAACATTTTTTCGATATAAAGAATTTTCTGCTTCTGGTTGGATGAACGTGCCATAACATAAGTCCTTTCTATTCGTGCTTTATCTGCATTACAACCGATATTACCAGCACCGCCGCAAGCAATGCGGATATTATCACGGTAAAAACGTTGAACGTCATTATAATGTACGGTACAGCCGACATCGCAAGAGCAATGGCGGAAAGCACCGTGATCGGCGTCTGCCGTTTCTTCCCGAAGAATATCCACAGCAGAGAAAGCATAGCCGTAATAGTAGTTGTCACAGCGCATATCATATAGTGGAACATTGCGTATCCGAACGGCGTGACATCGAAATATGAGTAATTTTCAAACCTGAAAATCAAATGACCGTTGTCGGACATCAATCCGTATTTAAGCACTGCTCCGAGCGGCAAAAGCTCTGTTATTATCGCCGCAATGCAGATAAATAGCCGTATAACACCGAGTTTTTTCATAATATTTCACCTTTACAGTTTTATCATATTAAAGGACAGTGACTGTTTTTGCACTATTATATAAACTGTCCTCTTCCCACTTGGAAGGATTATTATTGATATAATTAAGAATCCTTGAATAATCTGTATCATTTCGGATTATATGGTCGTAAAATGAACGTTGAAAAATCACAGGTCCGACTTTACATAACCTTGTGGTCAGCGATTTAAAGATTCTCACTACATCTGTAACAGATATGTTGTTATCTTTTTCGTTATCGTAGAACATTGAAACAATCATGTGGATATGGTTCGGCATGATAACATAGTTCTCTATATCCACATCAACATATTTGAAATTGATAGCTTTTATCTGTTCCTCTGCAATCTTTCCGAAACGTGTCAATCGCACGGTAGCCGGCTCACTTGCATTTGAAATAACTATATCTGAGAAATAATTAATCCTGTTCTGAGTACAGACAGTAACAAAATATGTGCCGGTAGAGTTGTAATCATAATTTTTCAGACGTGTTGGTTTTCTCTTAGGATAATCGGTCATTTTATCTGTACCTTCATTTTGCAAGAATATCGCAATAATTCTTTCGTAGGGGAGGGTCTGTGTGTGCTTTTGTGTTTCGCATCCTTGCGAAACTTTGGGCACACACGCTAAGGCGTCCTTGCCTTGCTCGCCCCTCCCGTGAAAAGGAAAGAAGCAGCTTAAATCGCAGTATTTAATGCAGCTTCTGCTTTGCAAACGGCGAATGTTATAATCATTGCATTTCGGGAGGGGCAAGCCCGCTCCTCTACGAATAACGGAAAACGTGGTTTGTTTTTTGAGTTGTTGCGTTTTATTGTAAATCGCATAATCATAAGACGAGCGCCTTTACTTCATCTTGCAAGAATATCGTAATAATTCTTTCGTAGGGGAGGGGCTCGCCCCTCCCGTGAAAAGAAACGAAACAGCTTAAATCGCAGTATTTAATGCAGCACTCACTATACAAGCGGTGCAAGTATACTCAATGATATTTCGGGAGGGGCAAGCCCGCTCCCCTACAAATACTGTGAAAAGCTATCTGATTCATTATTGTTACGTTTTATCGTGACGTTGTGCAACCAAGATAAACAGAGCCTCACTTCACCCTTACAAAATGTGCGATAAACGACCTGAAATCCCCCCACAACGACGGAATGTCAAATCCGCTGTTCATCAGAAGCTCTGCCGAATAAACCCTTCCCGTCTGCTCGTGTCTGTAATAACAGCCCTTTTCAAGACCCTTCAGCTTTACTCTGTGCAGGAACACGCTCGGCTCCTTGAGAACCTGTACATATTCGAGGAGCGTTTCACTCTTGTCCTTTGCGACAAACTGCCATGCGTCAAAGCGGTCGTTTGCGAACGGATCGCCGATTCTGTAATAATCGCCCGTTCTCACAAGCGGATTGTACTTGTTGAATTCTTCTATCTGTTCCTTTATCGCATACTTGTCATCGTCCGAAATCTTCGTAACGTCAAGCTCATAGCCGAACGTACCCGACATCGCAACGTGTCCTCTCGTTTCAAACGGAGTGATCCTGCCTACACAGTGGTTCGGGCTGTCCGAAACGTGAGCGCCGAAGCAGGAGCAGGGATAGCACATAGAAGTGCCGTACTGTATCTTGAGCCTTTCTATAGCGTCGGTATCATCGCTTGTCCATATCTGAGGAGAGTAGTAGAGCATACCTGCGTCAAAGCGTGAGCCGCCGCCTGCACAGTTTTCAAGGAGCAGGTCAGGGAAGTCTGTCAGCAGTCTTTCCTGCATTTCATATACGCCGAGGACATATCTGTGCCATATCTCACGCTGTCTTTCGGGAGGGAATACCTCGTTGCCGACCTCGCTCAGCTGTCTGTTCATATCCCACTTTACATATTCTATGTTTGCGCTTGAAAGGATAGCCTTCATCTGCTCATAGATATAGTCACGCACTTCTTTTCTTGAAAAATCAAGTACAAGCTGACTTCTTACAGTCGTGCGGTGTCTGCCGGGAATGTGTATGCACCAGTCCTGATGCTCCGCATACAGCTTGCTGTCAGGGCTTATCATCTCAGGCTCGAACCATATACCGAACTTAAGACCTATCTTGTTTACCTCGTCTACAAGGTGCTTAAGACCGCCTTTTATCTTGTCCTCGTTCACAAACCAGTCGCCGAGGGAAGATTTATCATCGTTTCTGTGACCGAACCAGCCGTCGTCCATGACGAGCATCTCGATTCCGGCTTTCTTAGCCTCTCTTGCTATATCAAGGAGCTTGTCCGTGTCAAAGTTGAAATAGGTCGCTTCCCAGTTATTAATAAGTATAGGACGGCGCATATTCTTCCACTTTCCTCTGATAAGGTTGTTCCTCATTACATCGTGGAAGTTTCTCGACATCTGACCTAAGCCCTCGCCGGAATAGGTCATGATGACCTCAGGTGCCTGAAAATCCTCTCCCGGCTCTAAGTGCCACGAGAAGTCATACGGATTTATACCGAGCAGCGCCCTTGTCTTTTCATACTGACCTACCTCTACCATTCCGAGGAACGAACCCGAATACACCAGAGCAAAGCCATACGCTTCGCCGAAGTCCTCTGTTGCGGTGTGGTCGCACAGCGCAAAGAAGTTGTTGTGAGCGTGGCTTGTAGCACCTCTGTTGGAATCTATCGACTGCTTGCCGAAACGTACAGGAAAACGCTGTACATGGCGTTCTCTTGCCCATGTTCCGTGCAGTGTTATCATATCGTAGTCCATTCTGTCAAGATCAAGGCTCATTGATATGATACGGCGCAGGTCGATAGCGGCAAGACCGTTGTTTTCGACCTTTACGCTTCTTGTAATAACGTCAAATTTCGGGAAAACGCTGTACATAAGCGTAATATCAAGACCGCTGTGCGGATCGTAGCAGAACACCTCAAGCGTCTGCGCCTCATCGTCTGCGGCGTATGTAGCGGGAAGCCCCTTTAATTTCGGCTTGCCGTTTGAAATTCTGTAATCCTTGTAGTAGCATTCACAGGCGGACATACCGTTTATATCCATTACCTGCATTGCCGGTTCTCTGAAATCCGCAACGCCCGATGTCGGAAATTCGATAGGCGCACAGTCAAAGCTGTGAGGTCCCATAGCGTCGTGTACCGCAGGTACAAACGGCTCGTCATTCGGTATGCGGAGCATATGAGTTATATCAGTTTCCGGAATATACCCGCCGTAGTACAGGTGGAGCAGGTTTCTGCTGTCGGTGATATGAAATGCGTAGCTCGATTTTTCCGTGTCGAGCTTGAATACACGCTTGTTTTCGTCAAATACGATAGACATAGTTTTTTCCGTCCTTTTAATTTTTCGGGGATACGGCCAGTTCCCATATACAATTAATATAACATATTTCACGGCTTTTCTCAATCCTTTTAAGTAAAATTTTAAGCATTTTTCATTTTTGCCGAACGATCCTCAAGCAATCCCCCAAACAATTCCGTTGTATAAGAGATAAATTATCAGTCTGTCGAAAAAGTTCTTGGCTATAAAAAAGGGGTGTCGAGTGTTGCTTGCTCTGCTGGTTTTGCATCTCTGCAAAGTCAGCTGTTTGTGCCGTTGCATCGTGCAACGGCTCGGTTCAGCTGACATGAGCGTCCTTGCTTATAACTTTTGGCAAGCAACCAAAGCATCCTTGCTTTGGGCGGAGCCCCCGTACAGGTCGTCAGCCATTTGTGCCACTGCATCTGTGCATTGACAGCCATTTGTGCCGTTGCATCTGTGCATCGACAGCCATTTGTGCCGTTGCATCGTGCAACGGCTTTGTGTGGCTGTCTTTATGCATCCTTGCATAACGGCTTTGTGCTGCTGTCATTATGCGTCCTTGCATAGTGGCTTTGTGTGGCTGACTGCAAGCATTCTTGCTTGGACTAGGGGCGGTAGCCCCACACTCAGCCCGGCACGGACGCCGGGCGTGTATGCCCAAAGGCTCTGCACGATGCAGAGCCAACTAAGCATACACAGCCCTTCACCACGGGGAAGGGGTTTTCGGCAAGGATGCCGAAATAAGGACACACCAAGCTTTAAGCATGGATGCTTACAAGTGGTCGAACAAAGTCGGTGCAGGACACACCGACAACAAACGACCACGATCGCAGAGACGCAAAGCCATCAGAGTGTCCTAAAGGGAATAGGGATAATAAATCAGAAGTTTATTCTATAAACAGGCTTTTCTATCCTATAAGCTGAAATTACAGCACCGTTTTATCCACCCTTTTTAACACAAAAACATAACATAATTTACCGTTAATCTTAAATTTACTTAAATTACGTCCTTTATGCCGTGTAATGCCGTGAGTTTCAATAAATTTTCACCTGCATTTTAGGCATAATGCACATTGACATTAAAAAACTGAAATGTTAAAATAGGTGTGTAAAGTTACATAAGTATGTAACAAAACGAAAATAAGTTTTATAGGAGGATTTTTCCAATGAAGTTAAGAAAAATCATGGCAGGCGTTGTAGCTACTGCTCTCGCAGCAAGCACATTAGCCGTAGCAGCAAGCGCTGCTTGCCTCACAAAGGTTGAAGGCACAGAATCAACATTAAGCACAGGCACAGGTATGTGGCTTATTCAGCTCTACAACAAGGGCAATGAAGCTGAGGGCAAGCCCGCAACAAAGCTCGACATCGACTACTCAAAGATCGCTGCTCTTACATTTACTTTCCAGGTAAATGAAGAAGATAAGGAACTGTGGGACGGTACAATCGGCGGTTCTGTTATATTCTCATGCAACGGTGAAAAGCTCGGCGTTCAGAACGATGAAGACGCTGCAAAGGCAGCACTCTTCGATAAGTACAACTGGCCCAGTTGCGAATTCTGGGGCGTTCTTGATGAAGAGGTACTCGGTCCTGTAGGCGAAGGCTCTACATTAGATGATACAAAGACCACTAAGACAGAAAAAGTCGGTGATTACACATACGCTGTCACAAACAATACTCTCGTTAACCCCATCACAGCAGGCGACGTTTCTTCTATCGACGAAATCGGATGCATGCAGGTTGGTATTCAGGAATGGAGCAGCGGTATCGCAGCAGTAACAATTACAAAGTGTGAAGTTAAGGATGCAAGCGGTAACGTTCTCGTTTCATTCGATGAAAAGGGTGTTCCCACAATCGGCGGCGCTTCTGATACAACTCCCGATGATACACAGGCTCCCGATGATACAAAGGCTCCCGATGACTCTCAGGCTCCTGCTGATACAACAGCTCCCACAACAGGCGATTCTACAAAGCCCAACACAAACACAGGTGTTGAGAGCGTTGCAGTAGTAGCAGGCATCGCAGTTCTCGCTACAGGCGCTGTTATCGTTGCTAAGAAGAGAAAGTAATTTCGGCTTTAAGCAATAAATAAGCAATTTATCCCCCGCAGTTTTCTGCGGGGGATTTTTGTCGTTTCTTTCACATCCGCACTATCCCTTGCCTCCCTTGTCAAAGGTGAGGTGCTGTCGCCCGAAAAAATTCGGGCGACTACCGGAGGGATTGCCTCACCACCATCCCTCGCTTGCACCAACTCTCCCAAAACCGCACTATCCCACCCACTTTTCGTAGGGCGAGGGTCTGCGTGTGCTTGTATGGTTTTGCATTTGAACTATCACACTCGCTTTTCGTAGGGGAGTGGGCTTGCCCCTCCCGTTGCACCGAACCTTTCCATCCCCACAACCTTCTCAAAAGCACCTCAACCGTCTCGCCCCGCACCATCACCCTTACCATATGAACGCTTTGCCTGTTTCGCATCCGCACTATCCCACGCTCCGCACTAAACTTGCCTCCCTTGCCAAAGGGAGCTGGATTGCGACAAGGCTATTTCTTATTATAAATTGCAACATTCTGCGATTTCATCAACGTTAATATTCGCTCAGCCCTATCTGTCGCAAGACTGAGGGATCGCCCACCAACCTCTCCATCCCCACAACCTTCTCAAAAGCACATCCATCGCCTCGCCTCGCACCATCCCTTCCAACTCCTCACCCCTCAATTTCTCATTATTCCCCATCCAACATTCATTTCCTCCCTGTATACCCTTGACAACTTCCGCCGATAATTCTATAATAAAAGCAGTAACTTCCATATCAATATAAAGGTGTGATGTAATGAACTTCAAATGGGATAAAAAATATCTCTACTGGGGAGTGACCGCATTCCTCGTTATCGCCGCAGCTATCGTGTTCTTCCTCGGTCTGTCACAGATTAAAGAAATACTCGACAACATCTTCTCGTTCCTGTCTATACTGACACCCGTCCTATACGGCTTTGTTATAGCATATATTCTCTGCCCGATAGCGACTTTCATCGAAAAGCCGTGCCTGCGCAGATTGTTCTATACAATACAGGACAAAAAGCGTGAAAAATTCGAGCGTGAACACCCCGGCGAAGAACCGCCGCCCAAGACCTTCCCCGTCCGCAAGGTCGCAAGAGTTATGAGCGTGGCTATAACTATGATTCTTGCCCTGCTTATACTCACAGGTATAATCTGGGTACTTCTCCCTCAGCTTATCGACACTATCACTATGCTCGTAAACAATATGCCGACATACGTTACGCAGATAAGCGACTGGGTATCGCAGACCCTCAGAAACTACCCCGAGGTAGAGGCTTATGTCCTCCAGTTCACCGGCGGCATTTCCGATATGCTCAACAGCTGGCTGTCAACCGAGCTTCTCCCTCAGATGAACAATATATGGAATCTGATTTCGTCCAACGTCATGAACATAATCAGCGTGTTCATGAACCTCCTGCTCGGCTTCGTTATCGCCATCTACTTCCTCAACAGTAAGGAGCTTTTCGCCGCTCAGTTCAAAAAAATCCTCTACTGCCTGTTCAAGCCTAAGGTCGCTACAAAGATTATCAACAGCACCCGTGAGGTAAACAAGTCCTTCGGTCAGTTTATCACAGGAAAGATACTCGACAGCTTTATTATTGGTATGGTCTATGTACTGCTTATGAGCATCTTCAATATGCCCTATGCCGTACTCTGTGGCGTTGTTATGGGTATATTCTGCATCATTCCCTATTTCGGACCGTTTATTGGATTTATCCCGTGTATGCTGCTGCTCGTCCTCGTTGACCCGATCCAGTGCATCTATTTCACCATTATGGTCGTTATCATCCAGAACATTGACGGTAACGTCCTCGCCCCGAAGATTATCGGCGACTCGACCGGTCTTTCGAGCTTCTGGGTCATCTTCGGTATGCTTGTCGGTCAGGGCTTGTTCGGCTTTGTCGGCCTTATCATCGGCATACCCCTGTTCGCCGTTGTATACAGCTTCACAAAAAACAGGGTCAAAAAACGACTCGAAAAGAAAGAACTTCCCTCCGACTCAAACGTGTACCGTGACATCGACCATATAGATGACGAAACAAACGAGCCGGTCTACTTCCCTCACCCCCCTTATATGAAAAAGGAAAAGGAAAAGCACGAGTTTAAAGATATAAAGAAAATCTTCGTCAAGAACAAAAATTCCGACAGCAAAAACATGGATGACAAAAAGCAGAAATAATGTTATTATTTCAGTCTGTCGAAAAACCTCTATCGTTGATAAAAAAGGGGTCGCAGGGGCGAAGCCCCCGACAGGGACTAGGGGCGGTAGCCCCAGTAATATAGCCCCTTCCCACGGGGAAGGGGTTTGGGGTTTCGGCAAGGATGCCGAGATAGAACGCCCAAAGGCTTTATGCAAGGACGCATACAAGTGGTCGAACAAAGTCGGTGCAGGACGCACCGACAACAAACGACCACGATTGCAGAGACGCAAAGCCCACAAAGCGTTCTTATAGGGATAGAGAATTTGCTCTATTTTTATAAAAAAAGACTTTTTCTACAAGCTGAAATAATGTAATTATCTGCCTTTTATTAAGGCAGAAACACCGTGTTTTTAAAAACTACATTATTCATCACCCTGACGCATCAGTGATGCCTTACTTTTCGTGATAGGTAAGCCACTTAGCGTTTTCTGAATCATCAGGTGTGATTGTAAATTAATGGCAGGGAGAAAAATACTCACCTGCCATTTTCTGAAAGGAAGTTTTTATGGCAAAACAGTATGTTGTAACTCCGTCACAGATGAAAAAAGCGGAAGCGATGTGTGAGCAGAAAGGTACGTCATGTGCCGTTCTTATGCGGAATGTAGGCTCTGCCATCGCCCTTCACATCTCCCGTATCGTAAAGCCCTGCCGTGCGGCTGTCCTTGTCGGAAGCGGAAACAATGGCGGCGACGGCTTCGCAGTTGCCCATAATCTGCGTAAACGGGGCTTCTCCCCCCTCATAGTCCTCGTCGCCTCCGCCCCGAAAACCGACCTCGCCATAGATTGCTTTAACGAGTACAAACCCGATTACGAAGCCGTTTTAAGCTACCCCGACCAACCGGAAACGGTGCTGAACGAGCTTGGCTCCTGCGGCATCATCATTGACTGCGTCTACGGCACAGGCTTCCACGGCGAGCTTGCTCCCCCGGTCAGAAGGCTCTTCTCCTACTGCAACGGGAGCGCCGCCCTGCGCTTCTCTGCCGACATCGCTTCCGGATGTAACGCAACCGACGGGAACGCCGATGAATACTCGTTCCGTGCGGATATGACCTTTGCGCTCGGAGCCGTAAAAACGGGTCAGCTTTACGTCCCCTGCAGTGAGTTTTCGGGCGATATTGTACTGCTCGACATAGGCATATCCGAGGCCTGCTACAGCGAATATGACGCCGAGCTGAACGGCGATTCCCTCGCCTCTCACTTTGTCAACCGCAGCCGTATCACCCACAAGGGAACGTTCGGAAGGCTACTGAATGTTTCGGGCAGCGAGAGCTGTATCGGGGCGGCGTGGATGTCCACAAATGCCGCTCTGCGAACGGGTTCAGGGCTTGTTACGCTTGCCTCGGTGAGCGAGGTCACAACAAGCGTTGCGGCATCTTTACACGAATGTATCTACCTTCCGCTCGGCAGTAAAACGCTTACCTCGGACTGTGCGGACAAGCTGTGCAAAAATGCCAGTACCGCCACTGCAATCCTGTTCGGATGCGGGGTAGGCAACAGCGACGAAGCCTACCGTCTGCTCTGTGCTTTGATTGATAATACCTCCTGCCCGATAGTTATCGACGCAGATGGAATAAATTCCCTCGCTTCGCATATAAATGAGCTGAAGGACAACACAGGCAGGCTCATACTTACCCCTCACATCAAGGAATTCAGCAGGCTGAGCGGACTTGACACCGACTACATCCTCCGCCACAAGCTGAGCTGTGCCAAAGATTTCGCTGTAAAATACGGCGTTCACGTTCTGCTCAAGGACGCATACTCCGTATATGCCTCGCCGGATGGATTTACCGCCGTAAATATGAGCGGTAATGCGGCTTTAGCCAAGGGCGGAAGCGGTGATACGCTTGCAGGAACTATCGGCGGACTGCTCGCACAGGGCATTGAAACGGGCAATGCGGTAAGGCTCGGAGCGTATCTTTTCGGCTTATCCGCACAGTATGCCGCACGGGAGCGCAGTATGAGCGGAATCCTGCCGTCAGAGCTGCCGCAGCTTTACCCATATATCCTGCGTGAATTCTACGGAATAGCTTAACTCCTCACGTTGTCCTATATTACTTTATAAAGGACGACGTATTATGAGTAAAAGAATGATTATCACGACAGCAGTTTTATCCTGCCTTTTATGCACATCCTGCACTGCCGCAGAAAAGGCGGAAATCCCCGACCTGAAGGGAGATATGAGCATAAGCGGCAGGGTCGCCTGCGACGGCGTTACGGCACAGGCAGAGTTTACCCGAAGTGCAGGTGTATGGACCGTATGCTTTACTTCGCCGGACAGCGTGAAGGGGCTTACCGTGACCGATGACGGCAACACCGTAAAGTACAGCCTTGACGGAATAGAGTATGAATACGGCAGTTCCTCGCCGCAGTTTGCCTCAGCCGCAGAGCTTCTCACGCAGTGCATTGACAGTGCAGGAACAGCAGAAAACGTCACCGCCCGTAAAGGTACCGACAGGCTGACCTTAAGCGGCACGGCAGGCGATAGCAGCTATACGCTGACGCTTGACGGCAACGGCGAAATAACCGGAATTTCAGTCGGAGGATATACGCTTGACTGCTCGGGTAATCCCGCATCCGAAACCTCTGCGCCTGCTGTAGATGTGGGCAAATACTTAAAGTAAAACCGATATACAAGACAGAATCCCCATTGCCAAAACAGGCAGTTGGGATTCTTTTTATGCTTTCCGATTCGGGTTAATTGTCGTTGTTGGGAAGGGTGATGGCGAAGGAGAGGTTTATTGTAGTTGTGGGAAGGGTGGTGTTCGGTGCAACGGCACTAATGGCTGACGAGGTATGGATGCGAAACAAACAGAGCGTTCATTAAAAGGCAAGGGTGATGGTGCGGAGCGAGGGGATAGTGTGGTTTTGGAAGGGTTGGTGAGGAGCGAGGGATGGTGGTGAGGCAATCCCTCCGGTAGTCGCCCGAATTCTTTCGGGCGACAGCACCTCACCTTTGGCAAGGGAGGCAAGGGTGTTGGTGCAAAGCAAGGGATAGTGCGGTTGTGAAAGCATATCGGTGCATACAGATGTTAGCGTTACGAAAAGTAGGTGTGGTGGTGCGGTTTGGGAAGGATTGGTGCGGGTAGTGATGCAAATTTTGAATAAAAAACGCAAGTTTTGCAAAAACGGTTGAAAACGGAGGGCGGAGAGCGTATTCTTGAATCAGGATGGCAGTATTAATAATCGTATTATACTGTTGGTTTTTATTCTGAATTATAAGGAGAGGTTTCTATGAAGCTGAAAAGAACAGCAGCGGCTGTTGTTGCGGCGGTAATGGCTTTTACTGCGGTCGCTACACCGCTGGGCGACAATATCCCTGCGCTTGAAGAAGCATTTTCCGCAGGTGCGTATTACAGCGTTAAGGACAACTTTTATCCTGTTACACTGACAGGTGATGGCGCTGTGGATATGGTCAATGTTGCTGTGGCACAGACGGGCAGAAAAGACGATGATGACGGCTGGTATCCAAACAGAGAAGCGTGGTGTGCCGACTTCGTCCTTGACGTTGCCAGAGTTGCCGGTCAGACAGGGGCGGTTCCGGACGCACCTGCGAATGCGGCTTGCGGTACTTTCAGAAATGCACTGGTGAAAGCAGGGGCGATAGAGGTTGAAACCGCACAGGCGGGCGACCTTGTATTTTACTGCAGTACAAGCGGTGATACTACATATCATGTAGGAATAATGAAAGACAGCAGATATTCTGTTGAGGGTAATGCACTTTTGAACGGTGTATTTCAGGTTGTAGACAACAGGGATACAATGACATACACTACCACTAAAGGTCTGTCTATTGCCAACGGCGATATTAAGAGGGTATTTATAAGACCGAATTACAGCAATTCTTCAAATGATATCGGAGAGGTTGGCATTACCGCAAGTGATCTTGCAAATAAATTCAACTGGTTAAGCACGCAATATAAAGACGGCGAGTATTGGAATCAATATAACAGTGCCGGTCTGAACGGAACCGGTCCTAACGCTTGTCCTTGTGAGGCTAAAGGTTATGGCTTTTGTGCAAATCCCCGTTATTATAAAGATGGGTGCCCCTGCAGTTGCGGATATTATACGAATGACGGCGTTGTACAGTGGCAGTGTTTTGGTTATGCTTCAAAATTCTTTTATCTCACTTTCGGTGTAAATGCAAATAAGAGCAATATAGTTTACAATTTGAACGAAGTGTATGCCGGTGATATTATCAGATACAACAGGCACTCGATATTTGTTACAAAGGTTGTAGGAGATACGATCACTTTCACAGATTGCAACTATACAGGTGCTTGCAAAGTAAGATGGAACGGAACGATCAATAAGAACTCTATAACAGCATTTGAATACAGATACCACATGAGCGGTAACACAATAAAGGATCCATGGAGCACTCCGGTTAAGGATTCGACACCTCCCAATCTGACTTCACTCGGTGAAGAGGACTGGAACAGAAACGGAATGGGATTCTTTATAAAAGCCAACGCTACAGATAATGTCGGCGTTACAAAGATAGCATTTACCGTTTCGGCTAACGGCAGAACAAAAGATTATCAGGCTAATCTTGAAAAAAATAACACCTACGGCTGGCAATATATTTCAGTAAGCGATTTTTCAAATTTCTTAGGAACATACAGTATAAGCTGTGTGGCTTATGACGCCTGCGGAAACAAGTCAAACGTCAGAAGTATGACGGTTACACTGGATAAAGGCACCGCTCCTACAGTCGCTGACAAGACGATAAAGGAAGGCACCTATTGTCTTCGTAACGGCGTAGGGCTTAATATGGATGTCAGAGACGGAACAGACGACAAAGGAAACAGAGTTATATTCCATCCTCATAACGGCAGTGATGCACAGCTTATGAAATTTATCTACAAAGGCAACGGAAAGTATTTGATCTCGCCTAAATGTTCATCAACGGGAAAGGTTATTGATGTCTACAGACCCACAAACGGTAATATGAATATCGACTGGGGCGATAAGATCGATATGTACCCAAACGATGACGATGAAGCACAGGAATTCTATGTAGTGCCTGTCGGAAACGGCGATTATGTACTTGAACTTGCATCAAAGGATAATTTTGTAATAGGCGGTAAGCATACATATAATGATGCGGATTTCTATTTACAGCCGTATCTTAACTTTGCACCGTCGCAGAGATTCAGATTTACAGACGCAAGCGGAAATGCCGTTGATGTCTGCAACCACTCATATAAAGAAACCAGAACAGAACCTACCTGTACGGCAGGCGGAAAATTAACAAAGGTATGCAAGTATTGCGGTAAAAAGGTTGAGGAAACAATCAATGCGCCCGGTCACAGCTGGAGCGGTTGGAGTACAACAACATATCCGACCTGCACCGCACAGGGCGTTGAGCAGCGTACCTGTTCCAGATGCTCAAAGGCAGAAACAAGATATATTACGGCACTCGGACACAACTATTCTTCGGAGTGGAGGATCGACAAGCAGGCTACCTGCTCGGCAGAGGGTTCTAAGTCAAAGCACTGCACACGCTGCAGTTCAGTTACAGAAGTAACAGCAATACCCAAGACGGCACACAGCTATAAAACCACCGTTGTGGCACCTACGCTTACATCGCAAGGATATACTGTTCACGAATGTACGGTGTGCCACTACAGCTATAAGGACAGCTACACCTCGCAGATCACACTGTCTGCCGTTACCGGCGCAAAGGTAAAGACGCAGGGTACTACCTCGCTCACACTTGCGTGGGATAAGAACGCAAGTGCAAACGGTTATGTCGTTGAACAGTACAAGGGCGGAAAGTGGACACAGATAACAAAGACTGCAAGCAATGCAGTTGTATCGTACACGGTAAACGGACTGAAGGCGGATACCACCTATACGTTCAGAATAAAGGGTTATGTGGTTTCCGGCACAACGGAATACAGCAGTGAGTATACAAGGCTTGCGGCTAAGACGAGAATAGCGAACGTCGGCACGTTCAAGGGTTCGACGGTTTCCGACAGTGCGGTAAAGCTTGATTGGAGCAAGAATGACAAAGCTACAGGCTACGTTATCGAGCAGTACAAGGGCGGAAAGTGGACGGTGCTTGCTACCACAAAGAACAACACCACGCTTACGTTTACTGTCAAGGGACTTGCAGAGGGTACGGCTTATTCTTTCAGAATAAAATCGTTCAGAAAGACGGGAAGTACGACCGAGTTCAGTGAGTATACGGCTATAAAGGCGGCTACTCTTCTTGACGGTGTGTCCGATTTCAAGGTCACATCGGTAACAGGCTCGTGGATAACTCTCGAATGGGCTAAGAATGACAAGGCTACCGGCTATTCTATCGAGCAGTACAAGGGCGGTAAGTGGACGGTAATCGCTACTACGAAAAACAACGCAACTCTTAAGTTTACGGTTAAGGGGCTTAAGAATGATACAACATATTCGTTCAGAATAAGGGCGTATAAGACTGCCGGCGGTGTTACAGCTTACAGCGATTATGTGAGAATAGCAGGCAAGACGAGGATACCGAATGTTGCAAAGTTCACTGGTTCTGCGGTTTCTGCAAGTGAGGTAAAGCTTGACTGGAGCAAGAATGACAAGGCTACGGGCTACATTATTGAGCAGTATAAGGGCGGTAAGTGGACGGCGCTTGCTACTACGAAGAATAATACCACGCTTACGTTTACTGTGAAGGGGCTTGCAGAGGGTACGGCATATACGTTCCGCATCAAATCTGCAAGAACGGTCGGAAGTACGACTGAGTTCAGTGAGTATACGGCTATAAAGGCGGCTACAAGGAAATAATAGTAAATATATGACAGGCATCGCAGGCATTGTGCAGACGGTGCCTGTTTTGTTTTGCGGCGGGTTTGGAAGGGTTGGCGCGGGTGAAAATAATGCGAAATTTACCGAAAACTGCGTTATTACACTTGCAAAAGTATCGGATTTCTGTTATAATGTCTATCGTGTAGGCATAGGCTTTGATTTTAATTTCCATAAAAAGCCATATTACATAACCATATTATAATTAACCGACGCAGGAAAAATGCGTGAAAGGTCGTGTTATCAGTGGAACGATTCGGTTCCATCGTCTTTGCCTGACGGCGAGATCAAATACAGGATAATAAATAACGAGGAAAGAATAAAGGTATGAAAGAACAGTTACAGAATATAAAGGAGCAGGCACTGAAAACTATCGGCGACTGCGTTGACGTTAAGCAGCTTGACGAGCTGAGAGTAAAGTACCTTGGCAAGAAGGGCGAGCTTACAGCTATACTCAAGAGCATGGGTAAGCTGTCCGCTGAGGAAAGACCTGTTATGGGTCAGCTTGCAAACGATGTAAGACAGTCGCTTGAGGGCTTTATTGCACAGAAGCAGGCACAGCTTAAATCTGCGCTTATGGAGCAGAAATTAAAGAAGGAAACGCTGGACGTTACCATGCCCGGAAAGCAGCAGGCGATGGGAGTGCGTCATCCGCTGAATATAGTTCTTGACGAGCTTAAGGAAATATTCAGAGGAATGGGATACACTGTAGTAGACGGTCCTGAGGTCGAGGAAACGAAGTACGTTTTCGATATGCTTTTAACAGAGGACGGTCACCCTGCAAGAGATGAGCAGGATACATTCTATATTACTGATGAGATCCTTCTGCGTACACAGACATCTTCCGTGCAGATAAGAACAATGCTTAAAAACAAGCCTCCTATAGCTATCATAAGCCCCGGACGTGTTTATCGTCCCGATGCTGTTGACGGCACGCACTCGCCTATTTTCCACCAGTGCGAAGGCCTTGTAATAGATAAGAATATCACATTCGGTGATCTTAAGGGTACGCTTGAAACGTTTGCTAAGCGTCTTTACGGCGACGAGGTAAAGCTCCGCTTCCGTCCTCACCACTTCCCGTATACAGAGCCGTCAGCCGAGGTTGACTTACAGTGCTTCAAGTGCGGAGGCAAGGGCTGTCCGCTCTGCAAGGGCGAAGGCTGGATAGAGATGCTCGGTTCAGGCATCGTTCATCCGCAGGTACTTATCAACTGCGGAATAGATCCCGAAGAATACAGCGGTTTCGCTTTCGGTATAGGACTTGAGCGTATTGCTATGATGAGATATAACATAGACGATATGCGTCTGCTGTACGAGAACGATCAGCGTTTCCTCGCACAGTTCAGATAAGAGAATTCAGAAATACCGATAGGAATCGTAAAAGGAGATATTAACGTGGATTTATCAATGAGATGGCTTAACGACTATGTTAAAGCCGATATGCCAATAAAGGAATTCGTAGCGGATATGACGATGAGCGGTTCAAAGGTTGAAACCTATCATAAGATGTCCGATCCTATAAATAACGTGGTAGTTGCAAAGGTGCTGAAGCTGGAGCGTCACCCTGACAGCGAAAAGCTGTGGATATGCCAGCTTGACGCAGGCAGAGAAGAGCCTGTGCAGATAGTTACTGCGGCGCAGAATCTGTTCGAGGGGGCTATAGTTCCCGCTTGTATGCACAACAGTACGATCGCAGACGGAACAAAGATCACAAAGGGCAAGCTGAGAGGCGTTGCAAGCAACGGTATGATGTGCTCTTATGCGGAGCTTGGTCTTACAAAGGATGATTTTGACTATCCCGTAGCAGACGACGGAATACTTATACTGAATAACGATCCCGATGTTGATTCTTTCAGAATGGGTATGGATATATGCGAGGCTTTACAGACAGACGATACTATAGTAGAGTTTGAGATAACGAATAACCGCCCCGACTGTCTTTCCGTACTCGGACTTGCACAGGAGGCAAGCGCAACGTTTGATATTCCTATGAACTACACCGAGCCTTCATTCAAGGGCGTTGACGGGGATATTACAAAGGAAATCAGCGTAAGCGTTGAAAATACAAAGCTCTGCTCACGCTATATGGCGGCGCTTGTAAAGAACGTAAAGATAGGACCTTCGCCCAAGTGGATGGCAAGAAGGCTGAGAGCGAGCGGAGTAAGACCTATCAACAACCTTGTTGATATAACGAACTTCGTAATGCTTGAATACGGTCACCCGATGCACGCATTCGATTTAAGATATGTCGAGGACAACAGGATAGTTGTAAGAAACGCAAAAGAGGGAGAAACATTAAAGCTGCTCGACGAAATGGCAGAGCCTGTAAAGCTGACTCCCGAAATGCTGATAATCGCAGACGGAAAGAAGCCTATCGCCATAGCCGGCGTTATGGGCGGCGAGCATAGCGGTATCATGGAGGATACGACCACTGTCGTATTTGAGGCTGCCTGCTTTGACGGCGTATCGGTAAGACGTACAGCAAGAAAGATAGGCGAGCGTACCGAGGCAAGCTCACGTTTTGAAAAGGGTCTTAACCCGGTAAACGCAGAAAAGGCGCTCAAGAGAGCATTACAGCTTATCGAGATGCTGGGCTGCGGTGAGGTAGTGAATACTATCATTGACGAGAACCACAGCGAGTATGTTCCCGAAAGATTAAAGCACGACTATAAGTGGGTGAACGAGCATTTAGGCTCGGATATAAGCGAGAACGAGCAGATAGAAATATTAAAGAAGCTCGGCTTCGGCTATGAAAACGGCGAGATAATTGTTCCGCCTACCCGTATAGATATGCACCGTGCGTGCGATGTTGCGGAGGAGGTTGCCCGTATATACGGCTACAACAGAATCCCCTCGACTATACCGAAGCTGTCATCACAGGGCAAGAGAACACCCGAACAGATATTCGAGGACAAGGTAATTTCGCTTGCACTGGCACTCGGATTCTACGAGGTAATGACCTACAGCTTTATTTCGCCTAAGGACTATGAGCTTCTGCGTATGGACGAGAAGTTAAGAAAGAGCGTTGTGTTAAGACGTCCGCTCGGCGAGGATACAAGCGTAATGCGTACTTCTGCGCTTACATCAATGATGGAGGTTGTAAGAAGGAACTGGAGCAACAGAAACCTTGAGGGCAGATTCTTCGAGATAGCAAGAGAATATTTCCCGACGGGTGAGAATCAGCTCCCTGTTGAAAGAGATGTTCTGTGCTATGCGCTTTACGGAAACGGCGAGGATTTCTTCACGGCAAAGGGCGTTGCCGAGGAAGTTATGGCAAAACTCGGACTGAAGAATGTCGTATACACGGCTGAAAAGAACAATCCGACATTCCACCCCGGAAGATGCGCAAAGGTCACTGTAGATGGCGAGCTTATCGGCTATGTCGGTCAGCTTCATCCGGAGGCTGCGGCTAATTTCGGTGTAAATGCAGAGGTTTACTGTGCTACGCTCAGCATGGAGGTAATGTTCAATAATGCCAACGGCGATGTAAAGTACACCGCACTGCCCAAGTTCCCCTCAACATACAGGGATCTGAGCCTTGTGTGCAACGAGGACGTTCCGAGCGGAGATATAGTTGCGGTAATCGAAAAGACCGCAAAGCATCTTGAGGCTGTACGTCTGTTCGATATGTACAAGGGTGAGCAGGTACCTGCAGGTATGAAGAGCCTTTCATACAAGCTGATACTCAGAAAGAAAGACGCTACGCTGACAGACGATGAGGCGGACGCAGTTGTTGCAAAGGTGCTTAAGGCACTTGAGGATATAGGCGTTACATTAAGATAACGGCGGAATTTGCAGAAATAATCGGGGCACAGCCCCTTATAAACAGTAAGGAGAAAAGCAATGAAATATTTTAAAAGGCTGGCAGCGGCAATATGCGCCGTGGCAATCACATTAAGCGTTGCAGGCTGTGCGGATGTATCGACTATAGGCTCGGTTGACAATCAGACCATAAATGCGGGCATATATCTTCTTTATGAGCAGACGGCTATAGGCGAGGCTCAGCAGGAGGTTGACGATCAGCTTAAGGCTATGGGAACAAGCTCGTCGAAGATAGAGAATTTCAGCTACTACAACTACAATGTACAGGACAAGACGTTCTCACAGTATGTTCAGGACCGTACATTAGAGCAGGTAAAGCAGTATGTTGCTATCCAGAACAAGTTCAAGGAACTGAACCTTTCACTCACAGACGAGGAAGAGGAAACCGTAAAGACCTCTGTAAAGAAGATGTGGGATACGGAAATCTCATATTACGGCTACAGCACAGGAAAAACCTACGGTCAGAACTATGAGGCAGGCGGAATAAGCAAGAAGTCATACGAGGCTGTTCAGCTTGTAAACAAGATGAGCGAGAAGGTATTTGACGCTTACTATGAGAAAAACGGCATATCCGCAACAGACGAAAAGGATATAGCTACTTATTTCTATGACAATTACGGCAGATTCCAGATAATACAGGTTTCTCTTAAAGAGGGCAACGGCGACAAGATAACGACCGACGAGGGCAAGAAGGCAAAGAAGGAACAGGCTCAGGGCTATGTTGACAGACTGCTTGCCGGCGAGGACTACGATAAGGTATATCACGAGTATCAGGATCTTGTGGCAAAGGAAAAGGCTGAGGCCGAAGCCGAGAGCAACTCGGATGCCGAGAGCAAATCGGGCAATTCATCGGCAGCTTCTTCTGCGGCATCATCTGTAACTTCTTCGACAAGCGAAACCGCATCGGACGATACAACGAGCAGCGGAACATCGGGAAGTAAAGAAGAGGAGCATGACCACGAATTCCTGCTCGGCAAGACGGATACTTCACCGAGCGAGGAGTTTGTAAAGTGGGCATTTGAGCTTGATACAGACAAGGGCGGAGTTTACGAGGACGACAGCGTTTATTATGCGGTAGTACGCCGTGATATAAAGGAACGTGAGGACTGGCTCACGGAGAATCACAGCAACGTGCTTCACGTTATGAAGGACGACGACTACAAGGCTATGCTCAACGAGACGGCTAAGGACTATGCGCTTGATCTCAACAATGACGCACTCAACAAGTACAAGCCCGAAAATTTAAAGAAGTAAACAAAGCATAAAGAAAAGTACAAAGATATGCGGTCAGAGCGGAAATACTCTGACCGTTATTTTTCGGAAAGGACAATGCGGTATGATAGTATTATCCGGTAATGATATTTCGGTGTCCTTCGGCGGTGAAACGCTGTTTCACGATGTGAATTTCCGGCTTGAAGAAAACGGCAGAGCCGGACTTGTAGGAGTAAACGGGTGCGGAAAAACCACGCTGATGCACGTTATAAACGGCAGGCAGGAGGCTGAAACAGGCGGTATAAGCAAGGCGGCGGGGATAAAGATCGGCTGTATGGAGCAGTATGTTATCCGTGACGATAATATCACTCTATATGACGAGGTACTGGAAATATTCCGTCCGCTTATCGACGCTGAAAACGAGCTTGCGGATATAGCGGTTGCGATAGATACGGGTGACCACAGCGAGCAGACGCTGTCAAGGCAGATGCAGCTGCAGGAAAGATTTGAGCGTGAGGGCGGACTTACCTATAAATCAATGACTTGCTCGGCGCTTGTCGGTCTGGGATTTTCGGAAGAGGATTTCGGTAAGCCGATAAGCGTGATGAGCGGTGGTCAGAAAAGCAAGGCACAGCTTGCGAAGCTGCTTCTTTCGGGGAGTAATATACTGCTTCTTGACGAGCCTACGAACCACCTTGATATAACCGCTTGCGAATGGCTCGAAAAGTTCCTTACGGAATATAAGGGCGCATATATCGTAATATCGCACGACCGTTATTTTCTCGACAAAGTCACCGACACGACTTTTGAAATGGAAAACAGGACGCTTCGTGAATATAAGGGCAACTATACACGCTATCTTGAGCTGAAGGCTGAGGCGAGAGAGGCTCAGCAGAGAGTGTACGACAGGACGGTAAAGGAAATAAACCGTATCGAAGGCATTGTAGAGCAACAGAAGCGGTGGGGGCAGGAGCATAACTTCATCACGGCGGCATCAAAGCAGAAGCAGGCGGACAGGCTGAAGGAAACGCTCGAAAAACCGGAGGATCTGCCGGAGGCTATAAAGTTCACGTTCAGGGCGAAGGAAGGCGGCGCAAACGATGTGCTTATCGCAAAGGGCTTGTCGAAATCGTTCGACGGGACGGCGGTTTTCACAAATGCAGAGCTTGACATAAAGAAGAACACGACAACATTTATATTAGGTGAGAACGGCTGCGGAAAGACTACGCTTCTGAAAATCCTTACAGGAGAATATCAGGCGGATAGCGGAGAGTATAAATTCGGCAACAATATACAATTTGGATATTACGATCAGGCACAGACGGATCTTGACCCGTCAAAGACGGTGATAGACGAGGTGTGGGACAGGTATCCCGCAATGACGCAGACGCAGGTGCGTTCTGCGCTGGCGCAGTTTTTGTTCAAGGGTGACGATGTGTTCAAGAATGTGGGCAAGCTCAGCGGAGGAGAAAAGGCAAGGGTGTCGCTCCTTAAGCTGATGCTGAGCAAGGCGAATATGCTGCTGCTCGACGAGCCTACAAACCATCTTGACATACATTCGAGAGAGGCTCTGGAAAACGCACTGGCAAGCTACGGCGGAACGCTTCTAATCGTGTCGCACGACAGATACCTTATCAACAAGCTGGCCGACAGGATAGTGTGGCTCGGAAAGACGGGTACTGTAAACATAGACGGAAACTATGACAGGTATATCGAACTCAAGGAAGCAAAGGCGCAGTCCGAGCAGGCGGTACAGGTAAAGGCGGCTGAAGGCAAGAAGAACGACTACAAGGAGCGCAAGGAGCGTGAAAGCACGCTCAGAAAGCTCAGCGGTGCGCTGAAGCGTTGCGAGCAGGCAATAGATGAGATCGGGCTGAAAACGGCGGAGCTGGCACAGCAGATGTCACAGCCGGAGATAGCGACCGACTATGAAAAAACGAGTGCGCTTGCACAGGAAATAGAGGCGCTGAAGGAAAAAGAGGAGTCACTTACTGCCGAGTGGATGGAGCTAAGTGAGCAAATCGAATCGTTTACATGAGTTACACGCAAAAATTAAGTAACATCTCAAATGATTAGCTAAAAAAATCGCCGAAAATATTTGTGCATATTCAACAAAGTTTGATTAAGCGAATTAAGGAATTAGCTTAATTAAGTTATAAGCATTTTCAATGTGGAAATCGTTTACACCAAAAATAGCACATAAGACGCCCGAAAAATCAAGATATTGTGCAGGTAAAATTCAAATTCAGCAATATGCACAAAATTTGCGTGTGAAGTTTGTAACTGTTAGACAAGTGCAAAAGTGATTTGTACAGAAAATCAAAATCATTTGAGAAATGTGAAAGTTCTTTTATGAACCTTGACAGTAAGGTGATAATTTGGTATAATTACTATGTTATAGACCCTTATGCTGTTTTGTACATTATTTCTAAATACGGCGTGTTTACAGCCGAAAACGAATAATACAATTGTGCATTTGGTACAAAAAGCAGATGAAACAATTTGCAGGGCTGACGTAGCTTACGGACTTTTTTGAGGATCGAAACTGCCTATGGAAACGATTTTAAGAGCGGAGAATATCTCCAGAAGCTTTAAAATAAACGATAATACCACTGTTGACGCTTTGAAGGATATAAATCTTGATGTTGAAAAGAACAAGCTGGTCGTGCTGAGAGGCAGATCCGGCTCGGGCAAGACCACGCTGATAAATATACTCGGAGCGCTTGACCGTCCTACAGGCGGCGAGGTCTACTTTGACGGGAAGAAGATAACGGGTCTTTCCGACAAGGAGATGGATAAGCTGAGAAGAAACGATATGTCGTTTGTTTTCCAGTCTGTAGCGCTTATACCGACAATGACGGCTTACGAGAACGTTGAGTTTGCGATGCGGCTTGTGGGTATGCCTTATGCGGAGCGTGTAAAGCGGGCGAAGGAATGCCTTGTGAGAGTGGGACTTGAAAAGCGTATGCACCACAGACCCGGAGAGCTTTCGGGCGGTGAGCAGCAGAGAGTGGCGATAGCGAGGGCGATCTCGCACAAGCCGAAGCTGATATTTGCGGATGAGCCTACTGCGGCGCTTGATATGCCTACGGGACTTGCGGTTATGAATCTGTTTAAAGAGCTTGTACATACGGACGGGCTTACAATAGTGATGACAACGCACGACACTGCGATGATGGAGCAGTGCGACGTGGTTTATACACTTGATGACGGACGCATTACAGACGTCAGAAAGCAGGTGGAGTGATGCCTCAGAGAATGATGCTTGCGCCACCCGAAAATGTGATGGTGCAATGTGAGAACCTTGTCAAGATATATAAGACGACCGATGTTGAGGTAATGGCTTTACAGGGGCTTGACCTCACGGTTGAGCGTGGAGAACTGATGGGTATCGTCGGTGCGAGCGGAAGCGGTAAATCAACGCTTCTGAATATGCTCGGTGCGCTCGATAAGCCTTCGGCGGGAAGTCTTTACGTTGACGGTAAGGATCTTCTTAAATTTGATGAAAAGGATCTTATAAAATATAAGAGAGAAACGGTCGGTTTCGTGTGGCAGAACAACGCCAGAAACCTTATACCGTATCTTACGGCGATACAGAACGTTGAAATGCCGCTTTTACTTTCGGGGCACAAGAACCGAAGGGAGAGAGCGGAGGAACTGCTCGACATGGTAGGGCTTTCAGCGAGAAAGAACTCGGTGCTCGGTCAGCTTTCGGGCGGTGAGCAGCAACGAGTGGCGATCGCCATAGCGCTTTCAAACAATCCCAGCCTGCTCCTTGCGGACGAACCTACGGGTGCGGTCGATACCAAGACGGCGGCAATGGTGCTTGATGTTTTCAAGCAGTTAAACCGTCAGACAGGCGTTACCATTATAATAGTAACACACGATACAAATCTGTCGAAGTCGATCGACCGTGTTGTTGCTATCCGTGACGGCCGTACATCGAGCGAGATGCTGAGAAAGAAAACCGAGGTCCTCTCATTCGGGGAACTCGAAAAGATGAGCGAGCAGCAAAGGGCGGAGCATGAAAAACTCATGCAGCAAAGCGGCTCGGATCATGAGGAGCTTGTTGTTCTTGACAGGGCAGGCAGACTCCAGATACCAAAAGAATATCTCGAGGCTCTGGGTATAAGGGGCGGAGATAAAGTGCGTGTTGAACTTGAGGACGGAAAAATTTCCGTTTACAACTCGGACTACAATATGCACGGATAAATTCCTTAACTCGTCGAAATTAGCATATTTTCGATTGAACATAAACGACAACAATCAGAAAGGTGGATTATTACTGTGGCAACAAAAGTCAGCAGGATGAAAAGAACATTAGCGGGTATATTGTCATGTGCGACACTCGTATCCTCATTGTCACTTACATCAACCGCAGTCAGTGCAGAAGCGACAACAGATACTTCTGCCGGACAATCCGAGGAAAGCACAACCGATAGCTCAGTGAGCGGAATCACAATCACCGGTATGGAGGGCAAGTACAGCACTTATTACAACAGTCATAAGGACGCCGCAAAGCCCAAGAAGGAAATCACTATCTATGCTACCGACTACAAGGAAGGTACGATAGACGGCACATCCTTCGTCAACAATGTATCGGAGATAACAGCCGAGCAGGCTGCAGTCATAGCGCCTGCACTTGAGGAAATCACTCAAAAATCAGGCGACGGCTACAACGGAATCAAGGCATTCCTCGAAGAAGATACCGATCTCAAGACAGATCACTACTCAACGTTAAAGTGGAAGAGCGACAAGCTCACGCTTACATATGAGTTCAATGTCGAGGAAACGGGTCTTTACAATCTTGAGGCTATCTATTATCCTATCGAGGGCAATGAATCAAAGAATACCGTTCTTGATATAGGTCTTAAGATAGACGGCGAATATCCTTTCACAGCGGCACAGGACATCACGCTTGACCGTTACTGGAAGGACGAGGGAGAGATAACCCGTGACAACAAGGACAACGATCTTCGTCCCGGACAGGTAACCTATGATTGCTGGATAAAGTATCCTATCAAGGACAAGGAAGGTCTTTACAACGAGCCTTACTATTTCTATCTTGAAAAAGGCAAGCACACAATGACACTTGAGGGTATCAGAACCTACGGTGTTTTCCATTCGTTTACGTTCAAGAACTACGATGAGCTTGTAAGCTACGATTCAATCAAGCCTACGGATGATGAGCTTCAGAACACTCCCGCACTTTCTTCAAAGAACGAGGAGCTGGGAACGAACACCATCTTCCTTCAGGCTGAGGAGGCTGCATACAAGACAGCATCGACATTATATGCTACTTACGACAGAACGACCTACATGACAAATCCCAACCACCCGACCAAGCAGCGTTACAACACTATCGGTCAGGCAACGTGGAATAAGGCAACGCAGGCGATCACCTATAAGTTCAAGGTTGAAAACGACGGTTATTACCGCTTCAACTTCAAGGCAAGACAGAATCAGATGAGAGGCTTCTTCTCAAACAGAAGAATCTACATTGACGGAAAGGTTCCATGTAAGGAGCTTGACGATGTTAAGTTCATCTATTCTCCGGACTGGTACAATCTCACTCCCCAGGACGAGAACGGCAACGATATTTACGTTTATCTGACGGCGGGCGAGGAGCATGAACTGACGCTTGAGGCTATACCCGGTTCGATCGGCGAGGTTATGCAGAGACTTGACGACCTTGTACTTGAGCTTAACCAGTACTACAGAAGAATACTTATGATAACGGGTCCCGACCCCGATGAATACAAGGATTACTTCGTAGAAAAGAAGATACCCGGTATTCAGAAAGCATTCCGGAGAATAGTTGATTCTCTGCGTGCAGAGAAGGCAAGCATCGAGAGCCTTACAAAGAAGGGTTCTGAGGCAGCGGCACTTGAAACAATGTGTATCTACCTTGAAAGATGTATAAAGAGTCCTGAGGATATCCCGATAATGGCAAGCAGTATCAAGGACAGCATCTCGTCTGTATCGGCGTGGATGCGTGACTACCGTGGTCAGCCCCTTGAGCTTGACTACATAGAAGTAGCGACCTGCCACGAGGATTTTGCGTCACCGTACGGCAACTTCTTCGGCGAGCTTGCATTCGGCTTCAACGCATTTATCGGTTCGTTCTTCGAGGATTATACGAACCTTTCGGATTCAAGCGCAACATCGCTTGACGTATGGGTATCGCTTGCCCGTGACCAGGCAACCGTTGTAAAGAACCTTGTTGACAACAAGTTCAATTCGAATCCCGACTATAACGGAACACAGGCTTCAGTCAACCTTGTACAAGGCTCCGTACTTGAAGCAACGCTCGCAGGCAAGGGTCCTGAGATCGCACTGTTCATCGGCGGCGACTTCCCGATACAGCTTGCCGCAAGAGGACTGCTCGTTGATATGACGCAGTTCAAGGATTATGAGGCGGTAACAAAGAGATTTGCGAAGGACGCAATGACACTGTACGAATATAACGACGGTGTATCGACAGGCGTTTACGGTCTCCCCGTTTCACAGACATTCCCGATGCTGTTCTACAGAACAGACGTACTTGAGGAGCTTGGATATGAGAATCCTCCCGAAACATGGGATCAGCTCACAGATATGCTCCCGACATTACAGAGAAAGTACCTTGACGTAGGTCTTATACTTCCTCAGAACGTTTCATCGAACACGTTCGACTCAGGCAACACATTCATAATGCTGATGCTCCAGACAGGTCAGGACATCTACAACGAGGACCTTTACACAACGGACTACAACAGCATGAAGACTACCGACATAAAGAACGTAAACCTCACGAACTTCATGACTCAGGATTCTATCAGAGTATTTGAGCAGTGGACAAAGTTCTACACGGTATTCAGTTTTGATCAGACATTCGACGCATTCTCACGTTTCAGAACAGGTGAGATGCCCCTCGTTGTTCAGCCTTATACGTTCTACAACCAGCTGTCAGTTGCAGCACCCGAGATAAAGGGTCTGTGGGACTTCACATTGGTACCCGGAACAAAGCAGGCAGACGGAACAATAAATCACGCTGCAAACTCAGCAGGCAGCGGTGCGGTAATATTCAACAAGGTTTCAAATCAGGCTGCAGCCTGGGATTTCGTAAAGTGGTTCACAAGTACGGATATTCAGGTTGACTACGGTAAGCAGATCGAAGCTCTTATGGGTCCCATGGGACGTTTCGATACGGCAAACGTAGAAGCTCTTGAACAGCTCCCCTGGTCAACTGCCGAGTATGAGAAGATCTCATCACAGCAGAGCTACCTCAGAGAAGTACCGATCATTCCCGCATCCTATGCAGTAACAAGACACATCAACAACGCATTCAGAATGGTTGTTAACGATGCAGGTAACCCCAGATACACGCTTATGAGCTACAACGATCAGATCAAGTCTGAAATCGTAAGAAAGTATCAGGAATTATCGTCCGTCAAAAAATGATCTTGAAAAGCGGTGAGGGCTTTTCGCCCTCACAGGCTTTGCTGAATTATAGAGGAGGTTATCGGTTTGTTTAACAGAGAAAAGCCGCAGTATATTGAAGACAGCAAGTTCAGATATACACTGCGTGAGATGAAGAAGAACGCAAGCGTATATGTACTTCTTGCGCCCTACTTCTTACTCTTTACGATCTTTACGATCATACCGGTGTTGCTTTCGTTGCCTATGGGCTTTACGAACTTCAACATGGTACAGTTCCCCCAGTTTGTGGGACTGAGCAATTTCTATTCGCTGATACTTGAGGACGAGGTCTTCTTAAAGGCGATACAGAATACGCTCGTATTCGCAATTATAACAGGTCCGTTAAGCTATATCATGTGCTTTATACTGGCATGGCTTATCAACGAAATGCCCAGAGCATTAAAGACAATATTCACATTTATCTTCTATGCGCCGACTCTGGCAGGTAACATCTATACCACTTGGCAGCTCATATTCTCGGGCGATACATACGGTATAGCAAACTCTTATCTGCTTGACCTCGGTATCATAAACAGCGCACGTCAGTGGCTGACAGACGCAAACTACATCATGGGTGTTGTAATTGTCGTTCAGCTGTGGATGTCGCTGGGTGCCGGATTCCTTGCGCTTCGTGCAGGTCTTCAGGGTATACCGAAGGACAGATACGAGGCGGGTGCTATCGAAGGCATCAAGAACCGTACACAGCAGTTACTGCTCGTTACGGTGCCTGCAATGGGCCCCCAGCTGCTGTTCGCAGCGGTTATGCAGATCACCGCTTCCTTCACAGCCGGTGATGTAGGTCGTTTCCTTACCGCATTCCCTTCAACAGACTATGCGGCACACACGATCATGACACACGCTTATGACTACGGTTCAATACGTTATGAGATGGGTTACTCATCGGCTATATGCTTCGTATTGTTCGCAGTAATGCTGCTTGCCAACTGGGGTATCAAGAAGGTACTCGGCAAGTACCTTGACTGATCGGAGGATCTCTCATTATGAATTTCTCTCTAAGAAAGGAAGGCAGTTATGAAAATAACTAAGAGGAGAAGAAAAAGATATGGCGGTTCTCTGGGCGGCGACATTTTCATATTTGTAGTGCTCGTTCTGCTGGGTCTGTTCATGATCTTCCCCATTTATCTTTCTGTTATACAGTCACTGAAGCCTGTTGAGGAGCTGTTCCTCTTCCCGCCCAGACTGTATGTACAGAACATCACGGATCAGAACTTTGCTGATCTGCTTGCTACGGCATCCAACATGTGGGTACCGTTCTCAAGATACGTTTTCAACTCTGTATTTGTAGCTGTAGTAGTTACAGTTGCACAGCTTTTATTCTCGTCATCGGCGGCATATGCGCTTTCAAAGGTTGCATTCCCCGGTGCGAAGGCACTCAACAAGATAATCGAGATTGCCCTTCTGTTCACATCTACCGTACTTTACATCATGCAGTACATGGTAATGGCTACACTTGGTATGATCGATACATATTTTGCAATCATTCTGCCGTACATCGCAACGCCTATGGGACTGTTCCTTATGCGTCAGTTCATGGGACAGCTGCCTGACAGTATGATAGAGGCCGCAAAGCTGGACGGCGCAAGCCACATCAGAATCTGCTGGCAGATAGTAATGCCCAACGTTAAACCCGCTTGGCTGACACTTCTGATATTCGCTTTCCAGGGCGCATGGCAGATCACAGGTTATTCATTCATTTATAATGAGGCATTAAAACCCATTCCGACCGTTATGCAGCAGATAAGTGCCGCCGGTATTGCCCGTGCGGGCGTTGCGGCAGCCGCAGTTGTTATTACGATGCTGCCGCCTATCATAGTATTCATTTTCTGCCAGAGCAGCGTTATGGAAACTATGGCTACCAGCGGTCTTAAAGACTGATTTATTATTAGATTATACAGAAAGGATGATTTTAGTGCCAAACATGAAGAAAATCGCTACGGCAGCCGTATCGGCCATAATGGCGGTTTCCATGCTGTGCAGTTCAGCGTTTGCCGATCAGCCGTACGAAGGTTACAGCTACGACTGGTGGGGCGATCCTGTTCCTTCACAGACCGGATACGTTGTAGACCGTGTAGTTACAGGTCTTGATTTCGGCTCCGGCACAAGATATAACACCGACGCTCAGCTGAAAGCGATTTCAGAGCAGACGGGCAGTGAGGTAACAAAGGATGTTGAGATCGGCGAGCTTAAAGAGCCTCAGGATCTTTTCATCGACCGTGAAACACAGAGTCTTTATATAGTAGACTCCGGTAATCACCGCATACTTGTTACAGACGTAACTTATTCAAGAGCATTTACTGTAATGGATTATTTCTATAATCCCAAGACAGATAAATACGAAACACTGAAGAATCCGCACGGAATTTTCGTAAGACACGTTGAGGACGCTGCAAACGAAAACGAGTCCACAATGATATACATTGCGGACTACGACAACAGCCGTGTAATCGGTGTTTATGCAGACGGAACGGTATTCCAGATATTCGAAAGACCTGCCGCTGAATTCTATGACGCAGATGTTACATTCCTTCCCAACAAGGTCGTAGTTGACGTTGCGGGCAACGTTTATGTAAACATCAAGTCAATCACAGACGGTGCGGTAATGTTCGCACCCGACGGTTCATTCAGTAACTTCTTCGGTGCAAACCGAGTTGAGCAGACAGCGCAGGCTATCGCCAACAAGTTCTGGAGAACGATCCTCTCCCGTGAGGCAGCCGCAGCATTCATTCAGGCGGTTCCGATGGAGTTCGATAACTTCGATATAGACGATGAGGGCTTTATTTACACCGTTACAGGTTCAAAGAGTGCCACAACGGATATATTCAAGAAGATGAACCCTGCAGGTGAGAACATCCTTATCAACCTCGGTTATTCGGATTACACCTACGGCGATATGGCTTCGTACTATTATAAGAACCAGACATACGGCTCACAGATCACAGACGTTGATGTTGATGAGGACGGAACGATAAGACTCCTTGACTTCGCAAACGGACGTATCTTTGAGTACACGAACGAATGCGACCTGCTGTTCATCTACGGCGGCAAGGGCAACCAGAAGGGTCTGTTCACAAATGTAACTGCTGTCGAAGCGTACAACAGCGTTGTATATGTACTTGACAGCCGTAAGAACTCTATCACAACATTCAAGCGTACAGAGTTCGGCAACATCGTACACGAGGCAATGGGTCTTTACAACCTCGGTAAGTACGAGGAGGCGAGCGGTCCGTGGCAGGAAGTCCTGACCCGTGACAGCAACTACTGGTTCGCTTATATAGGTCTTGGTAACTCGGAGCTTTCTCAGGGTAACTACGAGCAGGCAATGAAATACTTCTACCGTAACAGCAGAGCCGGATATAACAGAGCGTTCAAGCAGTACAGAATGCAGTTTATCAGAGATAACTTCAATATATTCATGATAATCGTGCTTGTAATAATAGTAGCGCTTGTTGTTCTCAGCAAGGTAAGAAAACGCATTAAGGCTAAGAAAGCGGGAGGTAAATAAAAATGAGATTTGATTTAGATATGCCCGCCTGGAAATGGCCGTTCTACGTTGCAAGACATCCTTTCGAGGGCTTTGAGGATCTTCGTTGGAAGAAAGCATACAACACTAAGGTTTCACTTGTTATAGTTCTTTGTTTCTTTGTTATAACGGTGTGCCAGCAGGTAATGACAGGCTTCCTTTTCAACAACAACTATGTAAAGATATTCAACATCGTGCCGCTCCTGGTTCAGACTATCATCCTGTTCTTCACATGGGTAATAGGTAACTGGTCACTGTGTACCCTGTTCGACGGAGAAGGTTCGGTAAAGGCGATCATGAGCGTCAGCGCTTATGCGCTCGTTCCTTATCTTATCACTCAGGTAGTGGTAATACTCGCAAGTAACGTGTTACTGAGGAGCGAGGGTGCGTTCATCGTATTCTTCCAGTATCTCGGTATACTGTGGACGGTTGTGCTTATGATCTCGGGTATCAAGACGGTTCATCAGTACTCGGTACCCAAGACGCTTCTTGCAATGGTTTTCACTGTTGCGGCAATGGTAGTAATCCTGTTCCTGCTCGTGCTGTTACTCAGCTTGTTCCAGCAGGTTTACATCTTCGGTTTCTCAATCTATACCGAGTTGATGTACAGATTCAGTTTGTAAGCGGAGGTGTGACAGAAGATGATAAAAATCAGAAAAAAGATACTTGCAGTTCTGCTCACAGCCGCAATGCTCGTTTCGATGAGCTCGCTTGTTGCATGGTCTGACGAACAGACTACAACGGACGACGGCACATCTCAGACTGAGCAGACAACCGATGACGGCGCATCCGCTGATGATAAGCAGGACAACAAGAAAGACGATAAAAAAGATGACAAGAAAAAGCTCAGAACCGACGAGGAAGGCCTTGCGGATATGAGCGTTGTGGCTGAAAACGACAGCTACAAGTTATACTTTGACGAGTTGACGACAAACTTTGCGGTTCAGTCAAAGAGCGACAACTATGTATGGTGGGCTACTCCTCTTAACGCAGACAAGGACGAAAATGCCAAGACTGCGCAGAAGAAGAATATGCAGTCTCCGTTATATGTAATATACGGTGACGCTTCATCACACACAAGTCAGAGAATGAGCATTTACGATGCTTCGATAAAGTCGGACGACTTCAGTGTTGAACCGATCGAAAACGGTGTAAAGGTCACATACAGATTAAGCAAGATCGAAGCTGAGATCCCTATGACGATCACACTTGAGAAAGACAATGTAAATGTTTCGATAATAACGGAAGAAATCAAGGAACAGCAGGCAACCGACACAAGCGGTCTTGTGCTTCTTGAGATCGGTATGTTACAGTTCTTCAATGCGGCAGGCATGGAAGATGAGGGCTATATGGTAGTTCCCGACGGCTCGGGTGCTGTAATCAACTACAACAACCGCCGTTACAACGCACAGGCATACAGCAGTGAGGTATACGGCCGTGATACATCGATCGGTCTGCTGACACGTCCGTCAAAGACAGAGCAGGTTTATCTCCCTGTTATCGGCGCTGTTACAAACGGTGAAAAGACAAATCACGGTTACATGGCTGTTGCGAAGTCCGGCGAAACCTGTGCAAGCGTAAACGCTACTGTAAGCGGACAGAACTCAACATCATACAACAATACATGGTTTGAGTTCAAGGTAAGAGCAGAGGATACCTACTACATGGGTAACCGTAAGCTTACGGTTTACGAGCAGGGCAAGATAAATCAGCCCAACCTCACGGTAGGCTATTATCCTCTTGCAAAGGAAAACCTTTCTTATGTTGATATTGCGGAAGCATACAGAAACTACCTTATCGAGCAGAAGGGATTCAAGGATAAGAGCGACAATATAACAAACAGCTATTATCTTGACCTTTACGGCGGTACGATAAAGGCACAGTCGATCGCAGGCTTCCCTGTAAATCTTGAAACTGCCGCTACAACATATGAGCAGGCTCAGGAAATAATAAAGCAGCTCAATGAGCTTGGCGTTGATGATATTGTTGCAAACTACAACGATTTCAACGGCGCAGGCATCAAGGGTATGATCACAGCCGATGTAAATTACGCAGGAACGCTTGGCGGCAAGGACGCATACAAGAGTCTTGCGGAATATGTAGGCTCGATAAACAGCAAGCTGTTCGCAAGTGCGGGAATCACCTACATGAAGGACAGCGGTAACGGCTACAGCTACACGCTGAACGCCTGCAAGGCTATAACAAAGGCTTATGCAACAACGAATAACTGGGATATTGCATTCGGCATTCCGAACCAGGTAAGACTTGTTACAAAGACAACCTTGTCACCTTATTACTGGCCGGATCTTTACAACAAGATCAGCAAGTCGTTCACAAGCGAAGGAATAACAACGATAAGCCTTGATGACGCTACAACGTTGCTCTACAGCGACTTCAGCCGTGAGAATTATTCCAGAACAGATACAATGAACAAGCTGGTAGAAGGCTACAAGCAGTTCAAGGACGCAGGCTTCACGCTTCTTGCAAGCGGCGCTAACGCTTATGCGCTCCCCTATGTTGATTATCTGACAGACGTACCCGTTACATCAAGTAACTACGATCTGTTTGACTATGACATTCCGTTCTATGAGATCGTTATCCACGGTTACCTGCCTTACACAACAAAGGCGGTAAATGCAAGTGCAAATGCAAACGATACTATCATGCTTGCACTTCTTACAGCAACACCTGTTCACTATGATATGATGTATGCCGATCCTAACGATTTCACAGACAGCGATTACGAGACGCTCTTCTATTCAAACTACAAGGGCTGGCTCGAACCCTCGGCTAAGGTTTACAAGCTCTATCAGGACGAACTGAAGGACTTCGCAAATCTCCACATCACAGGATACAACAGAATTTCCGGCGATGAGATGGAAACCGAGTTTGACGGCGGAAAGACAATCAGGGTAAATACCAGAGAAATGACTCTCACCGTCAACGGCAAGGAAATCGATCTTGCACAATATGGACTGAAGGGAGAAACAGATGAATAATTCGAATTTCAACCCGAATGAAGAAATTGAAGCAATGAAGACGACCGACGCCGCCGAGACTCCCGTTGATGACACACCCGCAGCCGACAAGGCTGTGGCTGCCGAAACGGCAACAGAAGCAACAGCTTCAGAGCCTGATGTAAAGCAGGAAACGGTCGAGGAAACAGCTTCAGAGCCTGCCGATAAGGCAGACGACGCTGACGAGGCACCGGCTTCCGCCGCTTACAAGTCGGCACATATGACCGCAGCTGCTGCGGCACTGAACGTTGAGGGTGAAGAGGTGGACATCCGCCGCAGACAACCCAGAGTTCAGAAGGAAATCAAGAAATCCCGTATTTCATACGAGAAGAAAAAAGGACTTTACGGTTACGGATTCATAGCAATATGGATCGTCGGCGTAATCTATATGTTCATTGTGCCGATATTCAAGTCGGCGTGGTACTCAATGTGCTACACAGAGCTTGTTTCAACAGCAGAGCAGGCAGCACAGAGAGGAATGACCTCGGCAGGTATCTATACCGAGTGGAACAACTTCGGAAACTATGAGGAGGCTCTTTTCAAGAACCAGGATTACCTCCCCAAGCTTACCGAGTCACTTGGTGCAATGGTACCGCAGGTTATCGTAGTAATGATATTCTCGCTGTTTATCGCACTTCTTCTTAACCAGAAGTTCAGAGGCAGAACATTCGCAAGAGCGGTATTCTTCTTACCGGTACTTGTTGCGACGGGTCCTGTACTGGCGGTAATCAAGGGTGATATATCGACCAACGGTATTTCGAGCGGTGAGCAGTTCAGCGCACTGTTCCAGACCGACCTCGTCGATGAGCTGTTGCAGTTCTTAGGTATATATAATCTGAACGAACAGCTGACCATGACGATACAGACGATAACGAGTGATATTTTCAACTTATTATGGAGTGCCGGTATTCAGATACTGATATTCCTTGCGGCGTTACAGCAGATACCGACTTCGGCAAAGGAAGCGGCATCTATGGAGGGCGCTACGGGATGGGAATTCTTCTGGAAGATAACGTTCCCGATGATAAGCCCGATGATATTGGCGAACCTGATTTATACGGTTATCGATACGTTCATCGATTCGGAAAACCCGGTTATGTCAATAGTTCTTGCACAGTCAAGAAGCTTAAGATACGGTCTTTCGGCGGCTATGGCATGGATCTACTTCCTGATAGTTGCGGTTGCACTTGCAATTATCGTTGCTATTGTATCTAAGTTCGTATTCTATGAAAATGATTAAGGAGGTGTAGTTGTGAGCGAAAAAGATTTAGAACAGTTCAATGCAGATGTTCAGGAAAACGAAGCAGCCACAGCTGCACCTGTCGATAACGCTTCTCCGGAAGCGATCGGCGAGGCTATAAAGGAGATCAACGGCGAGGCTGACGCTTCTGCCGCTCCCGAAAAGGCTGATGACGAACTTCAGGTAGGTGTTATCAAGCCTATCGCAACAGGAAAGCCCGAATCAAAGAGAGCTTTGAAGAAGGCTGAAAAGAAAAAGGCTAAAGAGCTTAAGAATATCTACCATGTAAGCAACTGGCAGATAATCAAGAATTACCGTAATTACAACCAGCAGGAAAGAAAGCACTACAAGTACATCTTCAGAAGAAGAATTACCGAAAAGGTATGGCCTGTTTTCCGTTTCCTTATCCTGTTCGGTCTGGGATTCGTAATTCTCTATCCTATGCTTTATATGCTGTCTACGGCAATCAGGCCCCAGACAGAAATGAGTGACCCTTCAGTAATGTGGATACCAAAGGAAGTTATATTCTCCAACTTCGTTGACGTGTGGGTTGCAATGAATTTCCCGAAGGTACTTTTGCAGACTATTCTTGTAAACGTAGTATGCTCGATGATACAGGTCGTTACCTGCGGTGTTACGGGCTACGGATTTGCACGATTCAAGTTCAAGGGCAAGGGACTTATGTTCGGTATTGTTATCTTACAGATCATCGTACCCGTACAGGTAATCCTTATCCCCCTGTATATGCAGTTCAGATTCTTCGATATATTCGGTCTGATAAAGCTGATTTCAGGCAGTGCGGTTAACCTTGTAAGTACGCCTATGGCACTTTACTTACAGGCGTTCTTCTGCAACGGTATCAGAGCAGGCGTATTTATTCTTCTGTTCAGACAGTTCTTCAGAGGACTGCCGAAGGATCTCGAAGATGCCGCTTATCTCGACGGCTGTGGACCTTTCATGACATTTATCCGTGTTATGGTGCCGAACGCTAAGACTTCGTTCTTAACAGTATTCATCTTCTCAATCGTATGGTACTGGAACGACTCTTATGTAACGGGTATGTTCTTCACTGACCCGTATACGATAGCGATGGAGATTGACCGTCTCGGAACAACGATGATGGTTTATTTCACCGGAGAGCAAAACGGTATGGCGAGCGACTATCTCGTATGGATAGAAGCAGGATGCCTTATGTCACTTATGCCGATACTTATTATGTATATCTTCTTACAGAAGCAGTTCGTTGAAGGTATCGAACGTTCAGGTCTTGCCAACTAAGCGGGCGGCAATGTGCCGCTTCAAATTCGCCTTTTGAAAGAATGGCGATATTTGCAGGTTACGTTGACGGTGGTTTGAACGATAGTGAAAACATAAATTAAGGGGAGTATCGGAAGATGCTCCTCTTTCTATATCCGTTTTTATCGGACAAACAGAGGAAATATAGCAGGAGGGTAAAACATGAATGATGTATGCCGGATGATAAAAAAGCAAACAATAACGAACTTTAGCAATATGGAAACGGCGATAAAGACATACGACAGAAATGCGTCAGTCTGCGGTACACCTGCGTGGCGGTATGTGTATCACGCTATTCACTCGGCGGACAAGTGGTTTTTCAATCCGTCAAAATTCACAGAACCGGATTTTCACGAAAACGGAATGGATAATCCCGATAATCCTTGCAATGTTGTTCTGAGCGATACAGAGTTGCTCGATTATTTGCATAAAGTGCAGATAAAAACAGAAAACTATCTTGATAATCTGAGCGACGAAGAGCTTAACGAAAAGCCCGACGGGTGTGAATATACAAGGCTTGAGCTTATCTTAGGGCAGTTTCGGCATATTTCCTCGCATATAGGAATGATAAACGGTCAGACTATAGAGAGAACGGGAAGATTCCCTATGTTTTCGGGCCTTGACGGAAAGCAGACAGACAAATTATATGACGAATAAGAACGAAGGAACAGAAGATGTACATTGATTTTCATATACACGCTTATGCGGACGAAATAGCGGACAGGGCGGTGCAGAAGCTGAAGGATACGGCAAACTGCAATGTTTATACTAACGGAAGAATAGACGATACAAGGCAGAAGCTGGAAGAGTGGGGCATTGATTACGGCGTTTTACTGCCGGTTGCAACAAAGCCGACACAGCAGACGACTATAAACAGCTGGGCAAAGGAGCAAAATCACGGCAACATAATATCATTCGGCACGGTGCATCCGGACAGTGATGAACTTTACAGTGAGCTTGAACGGATATCGTCCTTGGGGCTTCACGGTGTTAAATTACATCCGGATTATCAGGGGCATTTTATGTTCGAGCCGTGTATGCAGAGGATTTATGAAAAATGCGGTGAACTCGGACTGCCTGTTATTCTTCATATGGGATATGACCCTATATCATCTATGACATTCCACGCAATGCCGGCAGACCTTGCCGAAATGGCGAAGAAGTATCCCGACTGCACATTCATCGGGGCGCATATGGGCGGAATGGCAAACTGGGAGCGTGTACTGTATTATATCAAGGACGCAAGGAATATCTATTTTGACACGGCGTATTGTGCAGAGTATATGTCGGACGAGATGTTTATGGAAATGTTCAGGGCATACGGCGAGGACAGGATATTGTTCGGAAGCGATCTTCCGTGGAGCGATCCGCACGATGAGATAAGAATGATCGACAGAATGCCGATAAGCGACAGCGCAAAGGATAAGATATTTTATAAAAATGCGGCGAAGCTGTTAAGGATAGATATATAAAATAAAGGACGTGACTTTATCGGTCACGTCCTTGTCTTATATCCGGTTATTCGGCGTCTTTACCTGCCGCCGCAAGTGCTATGGCGCATTCGATACGCTTTTTCTGAAGCTCGCAGGACAGCTTGTGGGGCTTCTTTACATCGCCCTCATAGATAAAGCTGTTTGCGTTACAGCCGCCCGAGCAGTAGAACCTTGCCCAGCAGTTACCGCAGTTTTCCTTGCTGTAGATATGTATTCCGGCGAAATAATCCTTTATCTTCTGATCAATCTTGTCTGAGAAAATGTCGCCCATCTTCCACTCTTCAATTCCAACGAACTGATGACAGGGGTAAATATCGCCGTCGGGAGTAACGGCAACATATTCGTTGCCGCATCCGCATCCACGCAGACGCTTTACGGCACAGGGACCCTGATTCAAGTCTATCATAAAGTGGAAGAAATTGAACTTACGCTTATTAGCGAGCTTCTGCTCCTCCATAAGCTTTTCAAGTCTGTCATACTCGGCAAATATCGTGGGGAGGTCGCTCTCTGTGATAGCGTAGGGCATTTCGGGATCGGTCACAACAGGCTCTACGGAGAGTTGTTCGAAGCCGAGATCGCTTATATGCAGAACATCGTTTGCAAAATCGAGGTTGTACTTTGTGAACGTACCTCTTACATAATAGTCCTTTGTGCCTCTGCCGGCTACCAGCTTCTGATATTTCGGAACGATTATATCATAGCTTCCCCTGCCGTTCGGAGTAGGACGGATATTATCGTTTACTTCTTTTCTTCCGTCAAGCGATAATACGCAGTTTGACATTTCCTTGTTTATATAATCTATCTTTTCATCGTCAAGGAGCATACCGTTTGTTGTAATGGTGAAGCGGAAGTTCTTGCCGTGCTGTTTTTCTATGCTTCTTGCGTACTTTACGGTTTCGACTACGGTATCCCAAGCCATCAGAGGCTCGCCGCCGAAGAAGTCGACCTCAAGGTTTTCTCTGTTGGCGCTGTGCTTTATAAGGAAGTCCATAGCTTTTTTACCCGTTTCGGGCTTCATCAGCATTCTGTCGCCGCCGAAGTCGCCTGTCTGGGCAAAGCAGTATTTGCATCTTAAGTTACAGTCGTGGGAAACGTGCAGGCACATAGCCTTGATAGGAGCTTTCATAGCCATTGCGGCGTACTGTTCGTAATCGTCCTCGGTGAAGAGCATCTTTGCGTCGTAAAGCTCTTTAAGCTCTGCGTAGCATTCCTTTACGTCATCTTTGTCGAAGCCGTCCATCTTAGCGATTATCTCATCGGGACATACATCTGCAAAGGGGGGAGCGACATAGTCGAGGAGCTTATATGTCAACTCGTCCACAACGTGAACGCCGCCGCTGCATACGTCAAGTACAATGTACCTGTCTCTTATACACATCTCCGAGCCCACGAGACATGCGCAGATCTCG